>Ga0208512_100060_pt1 | contig 43347 bp, 39 predicted proteins | sample LakWasMet40_LOW7_2_FD_183880 | JGI IMG/M metagenome (GOLD analysis project Ga0208512, IMG submission 183880) | Freshwater sediment methanotrophic microbial communities from Lake Washington under simulated oxygen tension - Sediment Metagenome... | ecosystem: Environmental > Aquatic > Freshwater >...
TCCGGAAATTTGAGGATTGTTCCCACGAAAGTCGCTAGATGGCCGGCAGCTTGCACCAACCCGGAGCTCGCGGTCAATCCCGGCTTGGCCGGCCCCCTTCCGGCGTGGCCGGTGCAGATAATACTTGCCTTGCCGCCCAAGCGAAAAATTATCTGCGCCCTTGGGTCTGGCACGGGGTGATAGCTCAACGGTAGAGCAGAAGCCTTTTAAGCTTTTGGTTCTGGGTTCGAATCCCAGTCGCCCCACCAGCCAGCCTGTTCAATTGGTTGAATACGGCCTTTTTACCTAATCGGGATTGAGTTTTCCCCGGGATGGGCAAAAGTCGCGGCCGTTACGTTTCCATCCACGCCGTCCCCTCCCGCCTACCGTGCCTACTGTCACCACCTCAGCCAAACGCATCGTCATCATCGAGGATCAGACCGCCATCCGAGAGATGCTCGCGGAAATCCTTCGGATCGACCCGGCTTATAAAATCGTGGGGGAAAGCGGCGATGGCCAGCAGGCCTGCCAGCTTTGCCTGGACCTCAAACCCGACCTGCTCGTGCTCGATGCGCGCCTGCCCGGCCTGAGCGGCGTGGACATCCTCCGCCGCATCAGCAAGCAGCTCAAGAACACCCGCGTGCTCGTCTTTTCGGCCTACGAAAGCCCCGCCCTCGTTCGCGAGATGCTGGAGGCCGGCGCCCATGGCTTTGTCGAGAAGACGGCCGGCCTGGGCGAGTTCAAGAAGGGCCTCGAGACCATCGCCAACGGCGGCACCTATTTCGGCCCCGGCGTGGCCGCCCTGCTTCGCACCGTGGTGGCCAACAACAGCCCGGCCTCCGGGGTCGACACCCTCACCGACCGCGAGCGCGAGATCCTCAAGCTGGTCGCCGAGAGCAACAGCACCAAGGAGATCGCCCAGAAGCTCGGGATCAGCGTCAAGACCGTCGACAACCACCGCACCAACCTGATGCGGAAGCTCAACCTGCACGACGTCGCCAGCCTGACCCGTTACGCCCTGGAAATCGGCCTGATCGACCACCGCGCCCAGACCTGGTAAGAGCCTCTGGCGGCCTAAGATTCGTTCTTGCGCGCCGTTGATGATTAACCAATAACGGCAGCCCTCCCTTTACCGCACATCATGAAGAACGTTTTCAAACTCCTCGGCCTCACGCTGGCCCTTTCCGCCCTCGTCCTCTCCGGCTGCAAAAAGAAGCCGGTTCGTGACGGCTCCACACTGCCCGCCACGGGCCAGAGCACGATCGACCCGAACGCGGTCGCCTTCGCCGAGGACCCGAACACCACTCTCTCGCTCCGCAATGAGGGCACGCCCGTCAACGAGAACCAGAGCGTCGTCGAGCCCGTCTATTTCGGCCTCGATCGCGCGGCCGTCGCCGCCGCCGAGCGCCCGAAGCTGCAGAATGCCGTCAAGTGGCTGCAGGACAATCCGGAGAAGAATCTCGTCCTCGTCGGCCACTGTGACTGGCGCGGCACCGCCGAATACAATCTCGGTCTCGGTGACCGTCGCGCGAATTCCGTGAAGCGCTACCTCGAGTCCCTCGGTGCCGACCCGCGCCGTCTGGAGACCCTCTCGAAGGGTTCGACCGACGCCAAGCAGGGCGGCAGCGAATCCGACTGGGGCAAGGACCGCCGCGTCGACTTCGTCGAGCTGAAGAAGCAGTAAGCTCCCGACTCATTTAAATCAAAGCCGCGGATCACTCCGCGGCTTTTTTATTGTTGAGCGGGATCGCTGATTCCGCCGGTGGAGCCCGCGCTCCGCGCGGGCTTAAACCTGCGCGGAGCGCAGGTTCCACCCAACACCGCAGACAGCGTCAGTGACCCCGCCTACCCCTTCGCCAGCTCCGCCAGCACTCGCTCGGAGGTCTCGATGCCGCGCTTCATCACGCCGAGGTGGAAGCTCTCGTTCGGGGCGTGCAGGTTGTCCTCGGGGAGGAACAGGCCCATCATCACGGCGTCGAGCCCGAGCACTTCCTTCAGGTCAGCGAGCAGGCCGACGCTGCCGCCTTCGCGGAGATAGATCGGGGCCTTGCCGAAGACCTCGGTCGCCGCCTTGTCCACCGCGCGGAAGCACTTCGCCAGGGCCGGCGACTGGTTCTTCGGTGTGTTGGAACGGTCGGGCGGGATGACCACGTAGGGCGTCGCGTTGTGCTGCGGCGTGATCTTCATTGTCACGCCCTTGGGGCAGCGAGCCTTGATGGCGTTGAAGACGATGTCCTTGGTGTTGTCCGGCGTCTGGTTGGGCACGAGCCGGCAGGTGATCTTCACGCGGGCCTTGCTCGGGATGACCGTCTTGGTCCCCTCGCCCTGATAGCCGCCGCTGAAGCCGTTGAACTCGAGTGTCGGCAGGAAACGGATGGCCTCGAACGGCGTGTAGCCGGGCGGCGTGTGGAATTCATTGATGCCGAGGAAGGCCGCGTAGTCCTTCTCCTTGAGGCCGACCTTGGCGAGCTGCTCGCGCTCCCAGGGCTCGGGCTGGACGACGGAATCGTAGAAGCCCGGGATGTTGACCTTGCCGTCCGGGGTGTGGAGCGAGGCGCACAGCTCGGCCAGCGCCTGCAGCGGGTTCATGAGCACGCCGCCGTGCATGCCGGAGTGCAGGTCGGAGCTGGGGCCGGTCAGCTCGACCTCGAAGGCGAGCATGCCGCGCAGGCCGACGGTGATGATCATCTGGTCGGGGGACAGGATGCCGTTGTCCGACATGTAGATGAAATCGCCGCGGAGCTTCTCCTTGTTCTCCTTGAGGAAGCTCTTGAAGTTCTTGCTGCCGATCTCCTCCTCGCCCTCGACGACGAAGGTCAGGCGCAGCGGCAGGTTCGGGTTTTTCTCGAGCAGCCGGGCGACGGCGGTGATGTGCACCAGCAGCGGGCCCTTGTTGTCGGCGGTGCCGCGGCCGTAGATGCGCTCGCCCTTGATCGTCGGCTCGAACGGCGGCGTGTCCCACTTGTCGAGCGGGTCGGGGGGCTGCACGTCGTAGTGACCGTAGATGATGACGTGCGGCCAGGCCGGGTTGTCGCCGCGCTTGGCGAGCAGCACCGGGTGCAGCGCGGTGGGCACGAGCTCCACCTTGAAGCCGATCCCGGTCAGCAGGCCGGTCAGGAACTTCTGCGCGCCTTCCATGCCCGCCTTGAACTGCGGGTCGGCGGAGACGCTGCCCTGGCGGACGTATTCCTTGAGCTTTTCAACGGGGTCAAACATGCCGCACGTTGACCCAGTTTATGACGTGGCGCTAGCAGTTTTTCAGGCGGCCAGACTATCAGTCCTGCGGTCCGGCCCCATAAGTCGCCAGCGCCAACGCGGGCAGATGGGGCATTACCGCGGATACCGCAGCTTCGCCGCTTCATACAGCGGCATGGCCTGGGGCATCCAGCCCTGCAGGTCGGCGATGCGCCGCTCGTGCGAGGGATGCGTCGAGAGGAAGGCTGGCACCTTGCTCGGTGAACCGGTCCTGGCCATTTTCTGCCAGAAGGTGACCGCGGCCCGCGGATCATAGCCGCCCTTGGCGGCATAGCGGATGCCGATGAAGTCGGCTTCGCTCTCGTGGGACCGGGAAAAAGCCAGGACACCCCCGGTGGCGGCCAGACCGTAGCCGGCCAGCATCAGATCGTGGTTCTTTTTCCCCTGGGTCGAGGCATCCAGCACGAGGCCCCCGACCGCCACCAATACTCCCTGGGACATGCGCTCGGCGCCGTGCCGGGAGGTCACGTGGGCGATCTCGTGACCCATCACGATGGCAATCTCGTCGTCGGAAGAAGCCAGGTTCAGCAGGCCGGAGTAGACGCCCACTTTCCCACCCGGCAGGGCGAAGGCATTGATGGTCTGAGGGGCGTCAAACACCACGAATTCCCACCGGGCCCCGGGCAAGGCATCCCCGACGGCGGCGGCAATCCGGGTGCCGATGCGTTGCACCCGTTCGTTTTCCACGGGGTTCATGGAGATCTTCTCCTTGGCCTTGATCTCGGCAAAGGCGGCTGCGCCCTGCGAGACGTCGTCGCCAAGCGGAATGATGAACGAGCTGCGGCCCGTTTCCGGCACCGTGTAGCAGCCGCCGAGCAGCAGTGAAACCAACAGCAGGGCCAGGCCGGCAGCGCGCATTTTCATGCGGGCAGCCTAGTGCTTGAAGTGCCGGACGCCAGTAAAGACCATCGCCATGCCGCGTTCGTCGGCGGCCTTGATGACCTCCTCGTCGCGCACCGAGCCGCCGGGCTGGATGGCGCTGGTCGCGCCGGCGTCGGCCGCGGCCACCAGGCCGTCGGCAAAGGGAAACAGCGCCTCACTGGCCACGACGGAGCCCTTCAGGTCGAGCTTGGCCTCGCCGGCCTTCCAGACCGCGATGCGCGAACTGTCCACGCGGGCCATCTGGCCGGCGCCGATGCCGAGCGTCTGCTCACCGCGGCAATACACGATGGCGTTCGACTTCACGTGTTTGCCGACCTTCCAGCCGAACAGCATCGCCGCCATCTCTTCCGGGGTCGGCTGGCGCTTGGTGACCACCTTCCAGCCGGCGGGCTTCTCCATGGAGCGGTCGCGGTCCTGCACGAGCACGCCACCGACGACGGAGCGCACCTCCTGCAGGGCGTCGGCGCCGATGCCTTCCTTGGCGATCATCAGGCGCAGGTTCTTTTTCTTGGCGAAAATGGCCAGGGCCTCTTCCGAGAAGCGCGGGGCGATGATCACCTCGGTGAAGATGTCCTTGATCTGCTCGGCCATGTCGAGGCCGAGCGTCTGGTTGACGACGATGATGCCGCCGAACGGCGCCTGCTTGTCCGTGGCATAGGCCTTGTGCCAGGCCTCGATCAGGGTGTCCGCGCTGCCGACGCCGCAGGGGTTGGTGTGCTTGAGGATCGCGACCGTCGGGCGCTCGAACTCGCCGATCAGGTAGGTGGCCGAAGTGATATCGAGAATGTTGTTATAACTGAGCTCCTTGCCCTGCAGCTGCTGGAAGTGCTCGTGGAAGGTGCCGTAAAGCGCGGCCTTCTGGTGCGGGTTCTCGCCGTAGCGCAGGCTCTGGGCCTTCTTGAGCGACACGCTGTAATTTGCCGGGAAACCACTGAGCGCCTCGAGGTCGGGCTCGGCCTGCTGGCCCTCGAGATACTTGGCGATGGCCGTGTCGTAGCTGCCGGTGCGCTGGAAGACCTTGAGAGCGAGTTTGCGGCGCAGGTCGCCTAGTTTGACCGGTTCGCCGAAGGCCGCGAGCACGGCGCCGTAGTCGGCCGGGTCGCATATCACGGTGACACTCTCGTGGTTTTTCGCCGCGCTGCGGAGCATGGACGGGCCGCCGATGTCGATGTTCTCGATGGCCTCCTCGAACTCCACGTGAGGCTTCGCGACGGTCTGCTCAAAGGGGTAAAGGTTCACGACCACGAGGTCGATCAGGTCGATGCCGTGCTGCTTCGCGGCGGCGAGATGATCGGCCTTGTCGCGCCGGCAGAGCAGGCCGCCGTGGATTTTCGGATGCAGCGTCTTCACGCGGCCTTCCATCATCTCGGGGAAACCGGTGTGCGAGCTGACCTCGGTCACGGGCAGCTTCGCCTCGGCGAGGAGCTTGGCCGTGCCGCCGGTGGACAGCAGTTTGTAGCCGTGCTGTTTGACGAGCGCCGTGGCGAACTCCACGAGGCCGCGTTTGTCACTGACCGAGAGCAGGGCGAGCTTTTCCATAGGAGCAGCTTTTGTGCGCCCCGGCCTTTTCGGCGGCAAGGCGAATCCCCGTCATGACGGGGAAAGTAAGAATGAAGAAGGATGAGTTAAGAAAGGCTGACGCTCGCCTCCATTTCCCTGAATTCCGCCTTCTTAATTCCTAATTCTTCCTTCTTACTTCCGCCACATGTCCGCCCCGCTCGAATTGCCCGGCCTCCGCGTCGAACTGGACAAGCTCGTCTACCATCACGGCGGCAACCTGCCCCCGGACCAGCCGCATGCCTTCGTCTATTACCTGACGATCCACAACGATTCCGCCCGCACCGTCACTCTGCTGGGCCGCAAGTGGGTCATCGAGCACGCCGACGGCACCAGCCTGGTGGTCGAGGGCGACAAGATCGTGGGCGAAACCCCCTCCCTGGCCCCCGGCGGGCACTTTTCCTACAACAGCTACCATGTCACCGGCTGCAACGGCCGGGTCGAGGGCAGCTTCCACGGCCTCGACGACCAGGGTCGCCGCGTCTTTGTCCGCATCCCCGCGTTTGACATGGAGATTCCGGCCGGCTGACTGGCCCCAACCGAATGAAGCTCATTGATCTCAACGCGGACGGTGGCATCGGCGCCAACTCGCTCTACGTCCAGCTCGGCGATTTCCACCTTGTCATCGACAGCGGCCTGCATCCCAAGAAGGTCGGCCGCGTCGCCGCCCCGAACCTCCGCCCGCTGGAGGGCGTGAAGCTCGACCTCATCCTCATCACGCACTGTCACCTGGACCACATCGGGTCGCTGCCGCTGCTGATGCGGGCTTACCCGAACACGCCGGTGATCATGACGCAGCCCAGTCACATGCTGATCGAGCGCATGCTGCACAACTCCGCCAATGTCATGATGCGCGAGCGCGAGGAGAAGGGCATCGCCGACTACCCGCTCTTCACCCACGAGGAAATCGACCGCTGCGCCCCGCGGATGTATCCCCTCGCCTTCAACAGCCCGAAGAAGTTCTCCGGCGCGCACGACGAGATCGAGTTCACCTTCCATCCCGCCGGCCACATCCCGGGCGCCGCCGGCGTCGAGATCCACCACAAGCACCGCCGCATCTTCTTCACCGGCGACGTCCTGTTCAACGTCCAGCGCATCCTCGCGGGGGCGAAGTTCCCGACCGGCAAGTTCGACACGCTCGTCACCGAGACGACGCACGGCGCCACCGAGAAGCCCCCGGGCATCACGCGCTCCAACGAGATGATCCGGCTCATCGAGACCATCAACGCCACGCTCCAGCGCGGCGGCTCGGTGCTCATCCCGGTCTTCGCCCTCGGCCGCATGCAGGAGATCATGGCCATCCTGCATGACGCCTGGAAATTCAACCGCCTCGCCGAGTGCCCGATCTTCGTCTCCGGCCTTGGCATGGACCTCGCCGACTATTTCGACCAGATCACCAAGAAGACCGGCCTCGTCCACTTCACGCGCAGCATCCTCAAGGAGCTCAAGGTCAAGAAATCCCCCCGCGACCTCACCCCCGGCAAGGAACCGCCCCTGCAGGGCATCTACGTCGTCAGCTCGGGCATGGTCGTCGAGAACACGCCCTCCTATCTCCTCGCCTCCTGTCTCGTCGGCAACGCCAAGCACAGCCTGTGTTTTGTCGGCTACTGCGATCCCGACACCCCCGGCGGCCATCTGCTCGCGGCCAACAACGGCGACCAGTTCCTCTTTGACGCCGTCAACGTGAAGACCCGCGTCCGCGCCCATATCGAGCGCTTCGAGTTCAGCGGCCACGCCACGCGCGACGAGCTGCTTGATTTCGCCGTCAAAACGCAGGCTCGCTCCATCGTCCTGACCCACGGCGACCCGCCGGCCCGCGCCTGGTTCCTGGAGCAACTCCAGGCCAAGCTGCCGAATTCCAAGGTCCTCGATCCCGTCCCGCTGCAGACCTATCAGGTCTGACGGCCGAGCACCTCGAGCAACCGGGCCTTCATCGCCGGGTTGCCGGCGGCATACTGGATACGCTTCGCCTTGAGGGTGAACTCCGTCATCGGGAACGGCGGATTCTCGAGGTAATGGATCTCGACGCCGGCCTCCGCGAGCAGGGCGCAGGCGGCGGCGATGTCCCAGACCTTGTTGTTGTGGTCCACCACCCCGTCGAGCAGGCCAATGGCGGCGTAGGAAAGGTGCAGCGTGCTGCTGCCGAGGCCGCGGATCTTGAAGTTCTCGATGAGCTTCTTGCCTTCCATCGCGTAGACCTTCTCCACCGGGGAATGAAACCCGATCAGGCTGTGGCTGTTCGGCGCCTCGGGCTTCACGCGGACCTGCTTGTCGCCGTCCCAGACCCCGCGGCCGGGGCCGCCGTGGATGAGGACGCGCCGGGCCATGTCGTAGACGATGCCATAGACGGGCGTGCCGTTCTCCAGCAACGCGAGCGAGATGGCGCAGTAAATGATGCCGTTGGCGTAATTGTTGGTGCCGTCGATCGGGTCGCACACCCAGCAGAAGCGCGAGGTAAGCGGCACGGGCTCGGCCGTCGGCGCCAGCTCCTCGCTGAAGAACTGGTCGGACGGGAACGCCTGCGTGATGGCGTCCTGCAGGTGCTGCGAGATGGCGATGTCCACCGGCGTCACCTTGGTGCCGTCGTGCTTGATGACCGGCTTGGCGTGGCCGAATTCCCGGTGCATCAGCGCCGTCTCGGTGAGGACGGCCTGCTTGGCGGCGGCGATGCGCTGTTCGATTTCTGAATTGTTAGCCACGGATTACACTGATGGCCACGGATGGGAAAAGAGAAAGCCCTTTCTGTCCTCGGTTCCTTGGTCACTCCTTGCCCAGCTGGTGCCCGTGGCGGACGACGCCCTTTTTGCCCTTGTCGTTGAGCTTGTCCAGGACGGCCGCCAGCCGGCGCTTCTTCTCGTCGGTCTGGCCGAACATCTCGAGCTGGGCGCCCTTCTCCTCCACCCCGGAAAACCTTACGCTGACCAGCCGCAACGGCCGCCTCTGCGTCCAGGCCGCCTTCAGCAGCGGCTGCACCAGCGGATAGAACGGCGCCTCCAGGTCAGTGGCCTCGGTCAGGCTGCGGCCGGACGTGCTGTTCTCCATGCCGGGATAACGCACCTTCACGGTCATCGTCTTCACGCGCTTTCCGTCGGCCCGGATGGCGGGCATCAGCTCGTCGATCATGCCCTTGGTGATGCGCTCGATCCCGGTGAAATCGCTGATGTCCTCCCCGAAGGTTTCCTGCATGGAATAGGATTTCGCGTCCTCGTGGTCGGTGTGCACCGGCCGGTCGTCCTCACCGCGGGCCATGGTCAGCATCTCCTGCCAGCCGCTGCCGAAGAGGGCCTTCAACTCGGACTCGCTGCGCGTGAACAGGTCGCTGACGAGCCGGATGCCCTGGGCGGCCAGCCGCTCCTCGCTCTTTTTGCCCACGCCGGGGATCACGCTGATCTTCAGGGGCGCCAGGAAGGCCGCCTCGTCTCCCGGTGGCACAACCGTGAAGCCGCGGGGTTTGCGCGCCTTGCTGGCGATCGCGGACACCAGCTTGTTGGCCGCGATGCCAAAGGAGGTCGGGATCTGCAGGTCGTCCCAGATGCGCTGCTGCAGGGCCCGGACGCGGCGCTCGATTTCGGCCGCCGTCCTGAAACCGCACGGTCCCAAATCAAGGTAACCCTCGTCCACCGAGTTGCGCTGCACGATCGGCGTGACCGTCTCGCACAGCTCGAACATCTCCCGGGACTTCTTGCTGTAGATGCCCGAGGTGTGTGGCAGCAGGATCAGGTCGGGGCACACCTTCAGCGCCAGCTTGGTGGGCATCGGCGTGTAGACGCCGCAGGCGCGGGCCTCGTAGCTGGCGGAGGAGATGATGCCGCGCTCCCGGCCGCCGACGGCACACTTGGTGCCGCGCAGCTGCGGATTCATCGACAGCTCGCACGACACGAAGAACGCGTCGGCGTCGAGGTGGACGATGAGTGGCAGGACGGTCGGCACACCCCCACTCTAGCCCGAAAAATAAAAAAGCGAGCCCGGCGTTGGCCGGGCCCGCGGGAAAATCAACGGTTCCGGTCAGAACTTGAACTTCGCGGACCGCAGGTGGCGTTTCACATCGTCGCCGGTGTGCCGGGCAATCAGGTCGCCCAGCGCCTCGGTGTCGATCGTCGTCGAGGCCACGACCATCTCCTTGCCGTTGACCACGGCGATGCAGATCTCGAACGGCTTGTCCTCGTCCAGATCGTCCTGCACGTAGACCAGCACGGTCTCCTTCTTCTCGGAGACACCAACCATCCGGGTCCAACCGCGCTTCTGCATGGCGCGGTCGGTCTCGACGAAAAGCTGCTCGCGCGACCAGTCGTTGCCGCCGGAGCGACGCTCATAGACCCCGACACTGGCGTGTTTGACGGAACGGAGGGCGAGGCGGGCGTCGTCCATGTCCTTGTGATCCACGAAGCGCAGGCCCTGCCCGATCGCCCCGAGTGTCATGCGGCCGACGCTCATCTGGACCTTGGTGTTCCAAGCGGCGTCGGTGGCCTCCATCACGTGATTGCGCAGCACGCGCACATCGCGGTCGAGGCTGACGTAGCTGACCACGACCACCGCCAGGAGGACAAAAGGCGCCAGGCAGAGACCGGCACCGAGCAGCACCCACCGCCAGACATGGCGGCGCGGGGCGGGACTGGCTTGAGGAGTGGGATTCATGATTGTGGGCAGAGACCTGAAACTTGAAACCGGAGACCTGAGGGAAGCGGTGATCGCTCGGCTCGGGTGGTCGGGAATTCAGATTTCAGGTCTCAGCTTTCGGGTTTCGAGATCGATTCAGACTTCCTTGGCTTTCTTCTTGCCCTCGATCTTCAGGTGCACCTTGCGCAGGGGCTCGATGTCGAACTTGTCGGCGATCTGCGCGATCTGGTCGGCGTTGATGTTGCCGACGATGTTCACGAAGACGGCCTCGCCCTTCTTGTCGAGGACGGTGACGACCAGGCCGTCGATGGCCTCCTCGCCGCGCTGCATGACGTGGACGTCGACGTTGTCGCCGCCGTTCTTCTCGCGGACAGTGACCATCTTGGTCCAGCCCTGGCCCTCGAGCTTGCGGCGGACGCCCTCGATCTGCTCGATCGTGGTGTCGCGATTGGAGTCATCCAGGCCGACGACGTTGACGCGGATGCTCTTCAGGTTGCGGATGAGCTCGGCGGCCTCGGGCTCCTGGCGGGCCGCGATGCGGGCGGCGAACTTGAGCATGGCGGAGGAAAGGTTGATCTCGACAAACTGGCCCTTGGCGGAGGGCATCAGCTGGCCGATGTCGATGGCACCGGACTGGGCTTCGGCGGCGGAGGCGAACGTGGTCAAAGCCAGCGACAGGGTCACGGCGGCGAACGAGGAACGGAGCAGGTTTTTCATGATGGGGAGGGTTGGAGAAACGTGGCGACTCCCCTAGCACACCGCGGCCGGGGCGAAAGTTGCAGCGAGTTGCGCGCGACGCCTTGCCATCGGCCCGATCCGTCCCCAAGTGATTGCGCTCCACCGCATCCGCATGTCCCGGCTCTCCTTTACCGTCGAAAAAGAAGCCCCCGGCTCCCAGGCCCGGGCGGCCCGTTTCCAAACCCTCCACGGCGAGGTGCGCACCCCCGTTTTCATGCCCGTGGGCACCCAGGCCACGGTCAAGAACATGACCGTGGACGGCCTGAAGGCCATTGGCGCCCAGGTCCTGCTGGCCAACACCTACCACCTGCTGCTCCGCCCCGGCCCGGCTGTGTTCCGGAAGTTCGGCGGCATCCACCGGTTCATGCGGTGGGACCGGCCGGTGCTCACCGATTCGGGCGGTTTTCAGATTTTCTCCCTGCCCGAGTCCCGCGTCATGACCGAGGCGGGCGCGCGGTTCCGCAGCTACGTGGACGGCGAACTCCATTTTCTCTCGCCCGAGTCGAGCATCGACATGCAGCGGGCCATCGGCAGCGACATCATGATGGTGCTGGACCAATGCATCGCCTCCACCGCGCCGCTGGCCGAGGCCGAGGCCGCCATGCACCTCACCCACCGCTGGGCGGAACGCTCACTGCGCGCCCGCGGGGACTCGCCGGCCGCCCTCTTCGGCATCGTGCAGGGCGCCTGCCACCGCGACCTTCGGCTCCGCAGCGCCGAGTTTCTCCGCGCCCTGCCCTTCGACGGCCTGGCCATCGGCGGCCTCGCGGTCGGCGAGACCCACGAACAGCGCTACGAGTTCACCGGCGTCACCACCGCCCACCTGCCCAAGGACCGGCCCCGCTACCTGATGGGCGTCGGCACGCCGATCGACATCCTAGAGTCCGTGCACCGCGGCGTGGACATGTTCGACTGCATCATCCCCACGCAACTCGCGCAGCGCGGCACCGCCTTCTCGTCGCATGGCCGGCTGCACATCCGCCGTGCGGTCTACAAGTTCGCTGAGGAACCGCTGGATGCCGCCTGTTTCTGCTCCACCTGCCGCGATTACTCCCGCGCCTATATTCATCACCTCATCAAGTCAGATGAGGTCCTCGGCTGGCAGCTGCTCTCCATCCACAACCTCGCTTTCTACCAGCAACTCATGGCGGAGATCCGGGCTGCCATCCTGGACGGCACCTTTGCCGGCTACTACGAGCGTCAGCGCCTGGCGCTGGTTCGCGAGGACCAGGCCAATCCCTCGGTCCGCCCCGCTCCCGCCAAGTCACAGGTCGTCCCGCGCCGCGGCGACTATGAGATCCTGACCGCGCCGCAGGGTTTCTCCAGCATCCGCCAGGTCAGCTCCGGCGAGGTCATGCACTCCGTCTCCGCCCCGGAGGACGAGGCAAACCGGCTCTACATCGAGCAATCGAACCTCGCCCAGCGCCTGCGCCGGCGCTCGCCGGATGACACGCAACCGCTCGTCGTCTGGGATGTCGGCCTCGGTGCTGCGTCCAACGCCATGGCCGCCGTCCACCGCGTCGAGCGCGAACTCGTGGCCGCCGGACCCGACGCGCTGCGGCCGCTGCACCTCATTAGTTTCGAGCGCGACCTCGACCCGTTGATCCTCGCTGCGCGCCACGCGTCACATTTTCCCCATCTCCGCCACGGTGCGCCGCACGGCCTGCTCAACAAGGGCCGCTGGGGCCACGCCACGGGCCTCATCGACTGGCAATTGCTCCGCGGTGATTTCCTCGAGCACCTGGAGGCAGCGCCGCCGCCCGACCTGATTTTCTACGATCCGTTCTCAAGCAAGACCGACACCGCGCTGTGGCACACCGACGTCTTTGCCCGCATCCACCGCCACTGCCAGAACGTCCCCGCTGAGCTTTACACCTACGCCTCCGGCACCGCCGTGCGCGTCTCGCTCCTGCTCGCCAGCTTCCACGTGGCTGAAGGCGCGGGCACGGGCCCGAAGGCGACGACCACGGTCGCCTTTACCCAACCGGCCAAGCCCGGTGGCGCGGCTGATTCACCGAGGCTGCTTGGCACGGAGTGGCTCACTCGCTGGCGGCGCAGCGATTCGAAATATCCAGCCGGTCTCGACGAGGCGCAACGCGTCGCGATTGAGCGGCGCATCGAGGGACACCCGCAGTTCAGGTAGGGCTTCGATCGTCGACCAGCGCCTGCCCGGTCAGAGAGCTTGACTCCTTTACCAGTCCCTCCACCGGACCGGCATAGACGATCTCGCCGCCGTCCGGGCCGCCGCCCGGGCCGAGGTCGATGATCCAGTCGGCCAGATTGATGACATCCAGGTTGTGCTCGATGACGACCAGCGTGTTGCCGGCGTCGCGCAGCTTGAAGAGCAGATCCATGAGTCGCTGGATGTCGGTCCAGTGCAGGCCTGTCGTCGGCTCGTCGAGAATGTAGAGCGTGGTCCCCTGCTCCCGCTTGCTGAGCTCCAAGGACAGCTTGATGCGCTGCGCCTCACCGCCCGACAGCGTCGTGGCCGATTGCCCGAGCTGGAGGTAGCCGAGACCGACGGCGTCGAGCGTCGCCAGCTTCTCCATGATACGCGGCACGGCGCGGAACAGGGTCATCGCCTCCGCCACCGTCATGGCCAGCACGTCCGCGATGCTTTTGCCATGGAAACGCACCTCGAGCGTCTCACGGTTGAAGCGCCGGCCGTCGCAGCTCGGGCACGGCGTGTAGGCGTCGGCCATGAACTGCATGTCCAGTTTGATCTGGCCGTCGCCCTGGCAGCGCTCGCAGCGCCCGCCGCGGACATTGAAGCTGAAGCGGTTCGCCTTGTAGCCGCGCACCTTGGCGAGCGGGATCTTGGCGAACAAGTCGCGCAACAGGTCGAGCAGGCCGACATAACTCGCCGGGTTCGACCGCGGGCTGCGGCCGATGGGCTCCTGATCCACCACGACCGCCTTCTCGAAATGCTCGAACCCCGTCAGCCCGCGGTGCCGGCCCGGCAGGGTCTTCGCTCCGTTGAGCTTCCGCGCGGCCGCCGTGGCGAGGATGTCGTTCACGAGCGAACTCTTGCCGGAGCCAGATACGCCGGTGACGCAAGTCAACAGACCAACCGGAAAGCGCGCGTCCACGCCCTTCAGGTTGTGCTCGGTGGCGCCCTTAACGGTCAGCCAGCGGTCGTCGGGCGGCCTCGTCTTGCCATCCTTCACCACGCCGAGCTTGCCGGCCAGATAGGCGCCGGTGCGCGAGGCGGATGCCGGCAGCTTGGCGCAGTCCACCGGGGAACCGTGGAAAAGGATCTGCCCGCCCTCCGTGCCGGCGCCGGGCCCGAGCTCGATCAGCTCGTCGGCGATGCGCATCGTGTCGGCGTCGTGCTCCACCACCAGCACCGTGTTACCGCGGTCGCGCAACTCGCGGAGCGTGGCCAGCAGCCGCTGGTTGTCGTGCGGGTGCAGGCCGATGCTCGGTTCGTCGAGCACGTAGATCACGCCGACGAGCCCCATGCCCAGCTGGGTCGCCAGCCGGACGCGTTGCGCCTCGCCGCCGGAGAGCGTGGTGTATTCGCGGTCGAGCGTCAGGTAACCCAGGCCGGTCTCGCTGAGGAAATGCAGCCGCTGCGTAACGCCATCCAGCACCTCGCGCACGGCGTCGGTCGCGGGCAGAACCGTCCGCAGGCCTTGCATGAAGTCCAGCGCCCGCCGGATATCGGCCGCGGTGAATTCGGCGAAACTCTTGCCGCCGAGCAGCACGGCTGCGCTGCGCTCATTGAGCCGCAGGCCGTGGCAGGACGGGCACTCCCCGCTCGCCATGAACGTGGCCAGTCGCGCGCGATAACCGTCGCTGCGCGACTCCCGCCGGCCGGTTTCCAGCATGGCGATCACACCCGGGAACGGCTTCGCCTCGGCCTTCTGGGTCTTGCGCACCCGGAAGCTGAACAGCCTTTCCCCGGCGCCGTGCAGGAGCGTGTGCCGCGTTTCCGCCGGCAGATCCTGCCACGGCGTCTCGGCATCGTAGGGCAATTGCTCGGCCAACTGCTTGAGGATGGAGCTGTGACGGATGATGAGGTTCCGGCCGCCGATGCGCCAGGGCTTGATGGCGCCCTCGCGCACGGACTTCTCCGGCTTCGGCACGATCAGCTCCTCGCTGAAGGTCAGCTGCCGGCCGAGCCCACCGCAGGTTTCGCACGCGCCCTCGGCGTGGTTGAAAGAAAAATGCCGTGGCGTGAGCATCTCGAACACATCGCCGCAGATGGTGCAGCTCAGGCTCTGGCTCAGGTTGATTTCGCGCCATGGTGCATCGGGTCCCTTCTGGGCGAGCACGATCGCCCGGTTCTGGCCCTCGCGGAAGGCGAGCTCGAGCGAATCAGCCAGCCGGCTGCGCTGCTCGGCCGTGACCTGCACGCGGTCAACCACGAGCTCGACGACGAGTTCCTCGGACCCGTTCGGCACCAGCCGGGGTTCGTCGAGCGACTTGATCTCGCCGGCGAGGCGCACGCGCTGGAAGCCGCGCTGCCGCAGCCCGGGCAGCTCGTCGCGCAGCACGGAGGGCTTCGCCTTCATCCACGGGGCCAGGATGATCGCGCGTTCGCCGGGAGCGTCGCGGAAGAGCTGGGCCAGACAGTCGTCGAGCGACCGCTTCTCCACGCGGCCGCCGTCCTTGGGGCAGCGTTGCTCGCCGCACAAAGCCCAGAGCAGCCGGGCGTAATCGGCGACTTCGGTGACGGTCGCCACGGTGCTCCGGGGCGAGCCGCCGCCGGTTCGCTGCTCGATCGCGAGCACCGGGGACAGGCCGTGGATGAAATCGACGTCGGGCCGCTTGAGTTGCTCGAGCACCTGCCGGGCGGAGGCCGAGAGGCTCTCCATGTATTTGCGGTAGCCCTCGGCGTAGATCGTGTCGAAGGCCAGCGAGGACTTGCCGGAGCCGCTGGGCCCGGTGAGCACGACCAGCTTGCCGCGCGGGATGCGCAGCTCCAGGTTCCGGAGATTGTGTTCCCGGGCCCCCTTGATGTGGATGTGCGACGCCGCGTCCATGGCCTCCCAAGGTTGCCGTTTTGGCCCGGGGGTCAAAAGGCTAATGCAAAAAGAAAGCCCCTGCCTGACTGCGGTTTAGCACTTGAAGTCCCCCCGGGAAACCGGCTTCATGCCGGCCAGTAAACCCCAAGCCGCCGGCTTGTTCCCCTACCCCTAACCCCGCCTTGCTTCCGCGAGGTGCCCCCAGCAAATCCGTTTATGAAACTACGCAAAGCTATCCCCCGTTGTCTGCGTTTTCCGGCCGTCGCCAGCCTCGGCCTCGTCCTAGGATTCGCGCCCGCCGCCCGGGCCTTCCTGTTTGAACTCGGAGATGCCAAGGGCAGCTTCGACACCACCCTTTCCGTGGGCAGCCTCTACCGGCTGAACGACCCGGACCCCAGCCTCTACGGCCTCGCCAACGGCGGCCTGCAGCGCTCGGTCAACGCCGACGACGGCAACCTGAACTACAAGGCGGGCACGGCCTCCTTCCTCGTGAAGGCGAATCATGACCTCCTGATCAAGTATCACAACGCCGGCGTGTTCGTGCGCGGCTTCTACTTCAACGATTTCGTCAACTCCAACGGCAACCGCGCCCGCACCCCGCTGAGCGACCAGGCGGACAAGGTCGTGTCCGAGGGCGCCGAGCTGCTCGACGCCTACGGTTACCTCAACGGCGAGCTCGGCGGCCGGGCCATCACCTTCCGCGTTGGCCGCCAGGTGCTGAGCTGGGGCGAGAGCACCTTCATCCCCAACGGCGTCAACTCGGTGAACCCCATCGATGTCGCCAAGCTCCGCACGCCCGGCTCCGAGCTGAAGGAGGCCCTCCGGCCCCTCTTCATGGCGTCCGGCTCGGTCAACATTTCCGAGAACCTCAGCCTGGAGGCCTTCTATCTCTTCGACTGGGAACGCACCCGCGTCGATCCCCCGGGCACGTTCTTCAGCACGAATGACTTCGTGGCCAAGGGCGGCAAGAAGGTCTACCTCGGCTTCGGCGCCATCGGCGACGGCTCGCCGATCGGGGCGATCGGCCGCGGCACCGACCGCGAGCCGGGCGATTCCGGCCAATACGGCGTCAACCTCCGCTGGGTCGCCCAGGGCCTCGCCGACACGGAGTTCGGCCTCTACTACATGAATTACCACAGCCGGCTGCCGGTCATCTCGGCCAGCACGCCGACCGAGGGCATCGTCGTCACCAACATCACCGGCAACACCGCCGCCGCCCTGCAGGCCAACGCAGCCTTCATGGCCGGTCTGGCCGCCGCGTCCACCGCCGCGGGCGTGCCGGTCCCCACCGCCCTCACCGTGCTGATCGGGGCCTCCCTGGGCGACCCGACGGCCACCGCCACGCTCAACGTCCTCACCCCGCTCCAAGGGTTGCTGCCGACCGTTGCCGGCGCCAGCGGCCAGTTCTCGCAGCTTGAGCTGCTCACCCGGGCCGCCACCGGCCGCTACCTCATCGAGTTCCCGCGGGACATCCACCTCTGGGGCGCCAGCTTCAACACCAGCATCAAGGGCATCGCGCTCCAGGGCGAACTGAGCTACCGCAGCAACCAGCCCTTCCAGGTGGACGACGTCGAGCTGCTCTTCGCCGCCCTCTCCCCGCTCAGCTCGCGCTTCGCCGCCAACAACCAGCTGGGCGCCTACGCGCTCAACACCTACATCCCCGGCTTCCGCCGCCACAAGGTCGTGACCGGCCAGATGACCGCCACCAAGGTGACGCGCGGCTTCTTCGGCGCCGACCAGAGCACCTTCCTCGCCGAGGCGGGCTTCGTGAACGCCGACCTTAATTCCAAGAGCACGCTGCGCTACGACGGCCCCGGCACCTTCGTCGGCGGCGACCTCAACTACATGAACAATTCCGGCAGCAACACGAGCGTCGCCGCCCAGATCGCCGCCGGCACCCTCCCCGCCTCCGAGCCGGCGTCGGCCTTCGCCGACGACTTCTCCTGGGGCTACCAGCTCGTCGCCCGCCTCGACTACAACAACGCCTTCAAGGGCGTGAACGTGTCGCCGCTCCTGGTCTACTCGCACGACGTCGGCGGCAACACGCCGCTGCCCATGGGCAACTTCCTCCACGGCCGCAAGTCGATCACCGTCGGCGCGGAGTTCACCTTCCAGAACGCCTGGGCGCTCGATCTGCGCTACGTGAACTTCTTCGGCGCCGGCCGCTACAACCTTCTCGGCGACCGCGACTACGTCTCCTGCAACCTGAAGTATTCGTTCTAAACCCAGCGCCTACCCCTTCCCTCAATGAAAACGAAACTCCTTCTGTCCGCGGCCCTCTGCCTTCTCTCCTCCGTCGCCGTCTCCGCCGCCCTCTCCGCCGCCGACGCCAGTCGGCTCGGCAACGACCTGACGCCGCTCGGCGGTGAAAAGGCCGGCAACGCCGACGGCTCCATCCCGGCCTGGACCGGCGGCCTCACGACGGCCCCCGCCGGCTACACGCCCGGCATGCACCATCCCGACCCGTTCGCGGGCGACGCGGCCAAGTTCACCATCACGGGCGCCAACGCCGACCAGTATGCCGACAAGCTCACCGCGGGCCATCTCGCGCTGCTCAAGGCCTACCCGACCTACTCGATGCCCGTCTATCCGACGCACCGCAGCGCCTCCAACCCGCAGCGCATCTACGACGCGACCAAGCAGTATGCCACCACCGCGGCCCTCGCCGAGGGCGGCAACGGCATCACCGGCGCCGTCATCGGCGCTCCGTTCCCCATCCCGCAGAACGGCCTCGAGGTGATCTGGAACCACCTGACCCGCTTCCGCGGCGTCGCGGCCAACCGCAACATCAGCCAGGCCGCCCCGCAGCGCAACGGCAGCTACACCCTCGTGGATTTCGAGGACGAGTTCCTCTTCAACTACGTGCGCGAGGGCATCCAGGAGAAGGACCTCGACAACGTCCTGATCTACTTCAAGCAGGCCGTCACCGCGCCCGCCCGCCTCGCCGGCTCCATCCTCGTCGTGCACGAGACGATGGACCAGGTGAAGGAGCCGCGCCGCGCCTGGCTCTACAACACCGGCCAGCGCCGCGTGCGCCGCGCCCCGAACGTCGCCTACGACAACCCCGGCACCGCCGCCGACGGCATGCGCACCTCCGACCAGTTCGACATGTTCAACGGCGCGCCCGACCGCTACGACTGGAAGCTCGTCGGCAAAAAGGAAATGTATGTCCCCTACAACTCCTACAAGCTCCACAGCCCGGCGCTGAAGTATAAGGACATCCTGGCCCCGCTGCACATCAACCAGAGCCTCACCCGCTACGAACTCCACCGCGTGTGGGTCGTGGACGCCACCCTCAAGGCCGGCACCAGCCACGTCTATTCCCGCCGCACCTTCTACATCGACGAGGACAGCTGGCAGATCCTCGCCGTCGACCAATACGACGGCCGCGGCCAGCTCTGGCGCGTCTCCGAGGCCCACTGCATCAACTACTACGATGCCCAGAGCTTCTGGAGCACCCTCGAGGTCCACACCGACCTGCTCGCCGGCCGCTACCTGGCCATCGGCCTGGATAACGAGGCCAAGATGTATGACTTCAGTCTCGTGCGCACGCCGGCGGACTACACCGCCGCGACACTCCGCCAGGAAGGCGTCCGCTGACGCAGACACTCAATCCCGAGGGCGGCCTGCAACGGCCGCCCTTTTTATTGCCGCCCATGCTTTGTCTTGCCTGTCATTCTGAGCGCAGCGAAGAATCCAGTCGCATGATCGCCCGCAAAACCGGCGCTGGATCCTTCGCTTCGCTCAGGTTGGCATGGCGCTGGTCCGGCTTGCTGCTCGGGCTGCTGCTCGCTGCGTCCGCCCCCGCCGCCGAGACCTCCGAACCCGCGCCGCTGGCGGCCAAATCCCTCCTGCTCGCCGTCGCCAGGGCCGGTGACAGGCTGGTCGCCGTGGGCGACCGCGGTCATGTGCTCCTTTCCGCCGACCAGGGCCGCTCCTGGACGCAGAGTCCGGTGCCGACGCGGGCGATGCTGACCGGCGTCGCCTTTCCCGATGAGCAGCACGGCTGGGCCGTCGGTCACGACGGCGTCATCCTCGCCACCACCGATGGCGGGCAGACCTGGAAGCGCCAGGATGCCGGCAAGGATCTCGAAACGGTTTTCCTCGACGTGCATTTCCCCGATGCGACCCACGGATTCGCGGTCGGCGCCTATGGCCGGTTCATGGTCACTAAGGATGGCGGCAGGACTTGGACCGCGGCCAGGCCGTCGGAGGACGAGGTGCATTACAACCGGATTACCCAAGGCGCGGACGGATCGCTCTATCTCGCGGGTGAGGGCGGCCTGCTGCTGGTCTCGCGCGATGGCGGCACGGCGTGGAGCAAAGCCGACGTGCCTTATGACGGCTCGCTTTTCGGCGCCCTGCCCCTCGACAAGAATCGCCTCATTGTTTACGGCCTGCGCGGCCACATCCTGCGCTCGGAGGACCAGGGCGCCAGCTGGACCGACGAAAGCAACCAGCTGCAGGTTCTCATCATGGGCGCCGTCCGCCTGGCCACCGGCCGGATCGTGCTCGCCGGCCAGGGCGGTAATTTCTTCGTGAGTCTCGACCGCGGCGTCACTTTCGATCATCGGAAACCCGCCGACTTCGGCACCAGTGTGTCCGCCGTGATCGACGCCGGCGATGGCACCCTGCTGACCGTCGGCGAAGCCGGCGCCGTGCGCGTCTCCCTGCCATGATCAAGCGCCTCGAGGAACTCGTATTCCGCTACCGCCCGGTCACCCTGGCGGTGTTCGTGGTCATTACCGTGGTGCTGGGCTGGTTTGCGTCCAAGACCCGCATCGACGCCAGCTTCGACAAGTCGCTGCCCACCGGCCACGAATACATCGAGAATTTCAAGAAGCACCGCACCCAGTTCGGCGGCGCCAACCGCGTGGTCATCGCCCTCGTGGCGAAGCAGGGCGACATCTTCACCCCCGAATTCTTCAAGACCCTCAAGGCCGTCACGGACGAGACCTACTACCTGCCCGGCGTGGACCGGGCGCAGGTGACGTCCATCTACACGCCCAACGTCCGTTACATCGAGGTCGTCGAGGACGGTCTGGCGGGCGGCAATGTCATCCCGGCGGACTTCACCCCGGATGCCCTCGGCCTGGAGCGCGTGCGGCAGAACATCATCAAGTCCGGCCGCGTCGGCATGCTCGTGGCCAATGATTTCACCGGCGCGGCCGTCATCGCCTCGTTGCTCGAGGTCGACCCGGCCACCGGGAAACGGCTCGATTACGCCCAGGTGGCCGCCGCCCTCGAGCATAACATCCGCGAGAAATACCAGACCGACCGGATCAGCATCCACATCATCGGGTTTGCCAAGGTCATGGGCGACATCACCGACGGCGCCAAGGGTGTGCTGGTCTTCTTCGGCATCGCGCTCGTGATCTCGGCGGTCCTGCTCTTTTATTTCTCGCAGTCGCTGATCCTCACGGTGCTGCCGCTGCTCACTTCGTTCTGCGCCGTCATCTGGCAGTTCGGCATCCTCAACCTCCTCGGCTTCGGCATCGACCCGCTCTCGATCCTCGTGCCATTCCTGATCTTCGCCATCGCGCTGAGCCACGCCACGCAGATGCTCCGGTCGTTCCGGTATGAGATCAACATGGGCCGGGACGAGCCCGCCGCCGCGCGCGCCTCGTTCAGCAACCTCTTCATCCCGGGCTGCGTGGCCATCCTGACCGGCACCGTCGGCTTCAGCACCATCTACCTCGTCGCGGTGCCGACCATCCAGGAACTCGCCATCACGGCCAGCCTCGGCGTTTTCCTCATCATCTTCACCGACCGCTTCCTGCTGCCGGTGCTGGTCTCCTACACCAGGATGAGCCCGGGCTTTAGGAAGCGCGTGAATTTCCGCCGCTTCGCCCTGCAGCCCTACTGGCGCCGGCTGACCAACTTCACCACCGGGCCCGTCAGCTCGGTCGTCATCATCGCCGTCTCCCTCTTCCTGCTGGTCTTCGGCTGGATCAAGTCCTCGCAGGTCAAGATCGGCGACCTCCACGCGGGCGTGCCCGAATTGCGGCAGGACTCCCGCTACAACAAGGACACCGCCGTGGTGACGAGGGAGTTCAGCATCGGCGTGGATGTCATCACCGTGCTGGTCGAGACCGTGCCCAACGGCGTCATCGACCACGACATCATGGCGCTGGTCGACCGCTTCGGCTGGCACATGCGCAACATCGAGGGCGTGCAATCCACCATGGCCCTGACCGACGTCGCCAAGACCATCAATTCCGGCTGGAACGAGGGCAGCCTCAAGTGGCGCATCATCCCGCGCAACCCGGCCGCGCTCGCCCAGGCCGTCTCGCCGGTCGAGACCGCCACCGGCCTGCTCAACGACGACGGCAGCGTCATCCCCGTGATGATCTACCTGCGCGACCACAAGGCCGAGACCATCAAGCGCGTCGTCGCCGCCGTGAAGGAGTTCCGCGCCATCCATGGCACGGAGCGCGCCAAGTTCCAGCTCGCCACCGGCAACGTCGGCGTCATGGCCGCCACCAACGAGGTCGTCTCGGCCGCGCAGAACCCGATGGTCATGTGGGTCTATGCCGCCGTCATCGTTCTCTGCCTGATCTCGTTCCGCTCCTGGCGCGGGGCGCTGTGTGTCATCGTGCCGCTCGTCGTCGTCTCCTACCTCGGCTACGCGCTGAAATACTACCTCAACATCGGCCTGAAGACCTCCACGCTGCCCGTCATCGCCCTCGGTGTCGGCATCGGCGTGGACTACGGCATCTACCTGTTCTCCGCCATCCAGGAGCGCCTGGAGGAGGGTGAGACCTTCGAGGATGCGCTGTGCTTCGCCTTCGCCACCATGGGCACCTCCGTGATGTTCACCGGCAGCGCGCTCGCGGCGGGCGTCGGCACCTGGGCCTGGTCCGCCCTGAAGTTCCAGGCCGACATGGGCATCCTGCTCAGCTTCCTGTTTTTCTTCAACATGCTCGGCGCGATGCTGCTGATGCCCGCGATTGGCCGCTGGCTTTTCCACGACAAGCTCGCCCATCGCCTCAAGCCGTCCGTCGTTCCGGAGGCCTGACCTCCCATTGTAGTGGCGCCGCTTGTCGGCGCCCGGGCGTGGTCAAGCCACGCTCCTACAGTCGTCCGCTCACCGCCCCGTCTCCACCCCGCCCGTCGCCGTGAAATTGAAGGCCACATCCAGCTGTGACTCGACCTTCTGCGTGCTGAGGACCCGGCTGTAGGACACGGTGGGTGCCTGCACGAACTCGATCTTCTCGATTGCCGCGGGCCGGAAGCGCCACTGCATCACCGCGGCCTGCACCGCTGCCTGAAAGTCGTCCGCGAACGGCCCCGGCGTGGAATACACCAACAGGCTCGGCCCGACGTCGATCACCCGGCCGGCGGCATCCACCTTCAGCCTCACGCCGACCGTCGCCGCGCCCGCCTTCGCCGCCAGTGCCCTGGGCGGGTAGATGGGCAGGACCATCGGTTTGAGCGGGAAGGCCGGGCTGTAGTTCTCCGAGTATTTCGCCGCACTGGGCTCCCCCACATCCCCGACAATCACCTGGCTCGCCGCATCCGTCCGACCGGCCTCCACGAACGTGAAGGAGCTTGCCCCAGTCGCCGGCGGCTCCGTCGGCGCATGGCGGCAGGCGGTCAGCACTGCCGCAACCAGCACGAGCATAAATCCCCGGGGCATGCCCCAGCCAAAGCTCACTCCGCGCGCAAGGCAATCATCGGATCCACCTTCGCGGCGCGCCGCGCCGGCAGCCAGCAGGCGACCAGGGCCACGCCGGTTAGCAGCACCGTCACCACGGCGAACACCGCGCAACGGAACGCCAGGGAGCCGTGAAAATCCGCGCCGGGCATCACCTTGGCGAGCAGGACGGAGAACCCCGTGCCGCCGGCGAGCCCCAGCCCCACGCCCCACGCCACCAGCCTCATGCCCTGTCGCACGAAGAACCCGGTCACCCGCTCCGTCGTGGCGCCCAGCGCCATCCGCACGCCGATCTCCCGCGTGCGCTGGTTCACCCCGAACGACACCACGCCATAGAGGCCGACAGTCGCCAGGAGCAGCGCCAGGGCGGTCAATGTCCCGCTGATGGCCGCGAAGGCCCGGTAAGGCCACAGGCCGCGGTCAACCACCGTCGCCAGTCGCTCCGCGAATTTCAGCGGGATGCCGGCTGCGGCGGCCGTGCTTTCAACGCCCCGCAGGACCGACGCCGAATCCGTCTCCACCCGCACCAGGATGCTGCCGGCCGTGACCTTGGGCGGCAGCGGCAGCAGCATGATGTCCCGGTCACGGCTTCCGCCCCAGTTGCTCATGAAATCACGGCTCACGCCGATGACCTCGCAATCGCGGTAACCCTGACCCGGCTCGGCGGCGTCCTGGCCGGTGCGCTGCACAAACAGGCTGTCATCGACCGCCAGCACCTTGCCCAGCGCCTCCTGCCCCGGCCACAACCGTTGGGCGGCGGACTCACTCACGACCACGACCTGGGCTCCGCTTGAGATTTCCCGCGGCGTGAAGGCGCGCCCGCGCACCACCGGCACGTCAAACGCCTCGAAGAAGCCCGCCGAAACCTTGTTGTAGGAAATCCGGGTGGGTTTTTCGCCGGCCACCAGCACCGGCACCGAACGAACGTTGTCGCCGGGTTTGCGCAGCGGGATATCCGCCACCACGCAGGCCGACGCCACGCCGGGCAGCGTTCGCAACGACTCGACGGCCCCGAGCATGTCCTGGGCATACGCCGAGCCCACGCTGTCCACTGGCGAGGGCTTGAGCATCACGTAAACGCCGTCCATGGCGAAGCCCGTGCTGCTCGCCCGGATGCGCAGGAGCTTTCCCGTCATCAACCCGCAAACCGCCAGCAGGGTCAGGCAGACCGCGACTTGGCCGATCATCAGGAGCGCCCGCAACCGGCTGGGTGTGATGCTCCGGCCGAACGCCGTGCCTTCGCGCTTGAGGGCAAACACGCCGTCGCGCCGCACCGAGTGCAGGGCCGGCGCCAGGCCCGCGGTGAGACCCGCCACCGCCGCCAGCAGCGCGCCAAACCCGATGATCCGGCGGTCGAGCCCGATGTCGATCGTGGCCACGAAGGCCTGCGCCTTCGGCTCGGCGGCGAGCGCCGAAACCAGCGCCGGCTTGAGCGCCTGCAATGACCACATCGCCAGCAGCAGCGCTGCGGCGGCGCCCAGCGCGCACAGCAGGAGGTTTTCCGCAAAGAGTTGCCGCACCAGCCGCCCCCGCCCGGCGCCGAGCACCAGCCGCACGCCGATCTCATGCTGCCGGGTGACGCCGCGCGCGAGGAGCAGGTTGGCGACGTTCAGGCAGGCGACCACCAGCACGAGGACGAAGCCCAGCAGCACCGGCGACAGGGCCATGGCGAGTTCCCGGTTCAGGCCCATGTTGAGGATCCGCATGGCCGGCAGGATCGACACGGACTCCGCCCGCCGTTTTTCAGGATAGGCCTGGGCCAGACGCTGGGCGATGACCTCGAGGTCGGCCCGGGCCTGCTCGCGCGTGACGCCGTCCCGGACGCGGCCGGTCATTGCAACCAGATGCTGCGCCCGCTCCGTCAGCGGCAGTGTGCCCGCCGTCAGCGGAATCCACCCGGCCGGGACCAGTGGCGACTGCCCGACAAAGTCCGGCGCCGCCACCCCGATGATCGTGTAGGCGGTCCGCTCCCCCCGGCGCTGCTGGGTCATGAGGACGCGGCCGAGCACGTTGGGATCGCCCCGCAGCCGGCCCTGCCAGAATTGATGGCTGACGATCAAAACCGGGCGGCCGCTGTGGAGTCCGGCCTCCTCGGCCCTGAAGTCCCGCCCCAGCGCCAGCTCGGTGCCCAGCACGGAAAAATAATTGCCGGACACCACCTGCAGCAGGACGAGGTCCGACCGGGACGTCTCCATGGCATCCGCTTCCGGTGGCGCCAGCTCAGGTAGTTTGACGCCAATCTCCGTGACCGCGACCAGGTCGGAAAACGCCTCGGTCCCTTCGCAATAATCGAGATAGTCAGGGTAGGAAAAACGCCCGTCGGTGCCTTCCCCGCGCTTGTGGTTGAGGCCCCGGATGTCCACCAGCATGTCGGGATCGCGCGTCGGCAGCGGACGCAACGCCAGGATGTCATAGACCGCGAACAGGGCGGCGTTCACCCCGATGCCCAGGGCCAGCGTCAGCACAATCGTGATGGTCACGCCCGGCGTCCGGACCAGCATTCGCACCGCATAGCGCAAGTCCGACCCGAACTGCTCCAGCCAGACCCAGCCCCGTGCTTCCCTTGCGGCCTCCTGAATACGCGCGACATTCCCAAACTGCCGCAGAGCCGCGTAACGGGCGTCCTCGCGGGACATGCCGGCCTTCAGATTCAGCTCCGTCTGCAGCTCGACATGATGCCGCATCTCGTCGGCCATCTCGGTCTCGAATTTGTCTTTGCGGAACCAGCGCATGGGAGGCGGACGCTCAGGCGTTGCCGAGGACGAGGTTGATCGCGGTTGAGAGCTTGGCCCAGCTTTGCTCCTCGGTGGCGAGCTGCTTCCGGCCGGTGGCCGTGAGCGAATAGAATTTCGCCTTCCGGTTGTTCTCGGAGACGCCCCACTCCGCCCTGATCCAGCCCTGGTCCTCGAGCCGGTAGAGCGCGGGATAAAGCGAGCCCTGCTCCACGGTCAGCATGTCCTTCGACATCTGCCCGATCCGGACGGCGATGCCGAAGCCGTGCATGGGCTCGTTCTGGAGCGATTTCAGGATTAGCAGGTCGAGCGTGCCCTGCAGGAGATCGGCTTTGTTCTGGGTCATGGTTGCTTACCTAGGAGCTCTAGGAGAGAGTTGCCTCTTCCCTAGATTGTCAAGGTGAGACGGAAACACGGGCTGAATTTCCACCCGCATGCTGCGGGCTTGCCGCGCCTTACCTCCTCTGTTCTGTGTCATCCGTCCCCTGATGCCCGCCGACTCCGAACCGCTCCTGACTCCTGCCCAGCGCAAACTGGTCGGCTTTGCCCTCGGGTTTGCCGCGATCTGCGCCATCGGCTTTCTGCTCTACGTGCTGCTGGCCGGTGTGGCCCGCTTCATCAGCACCTTTTCGGGCGTCATCTGGCCGCTGGCCGTCGCGGGCATCCTGGCCCTGCTGATGCGGCCGGTGGTGACTGTCTTTGAGCAGCGCCTGAAGGTGAAACGTCCGGTCGCCGTGGTGCTGCTTTATTTCGTCTTCGTGCTGCTGGTGACGGGGCTGCTCATCACCTTCCTGCCCGCGCTGGTTTCCCAGCTGCTGGAATTCGTGGCCTACCTGCCCACCCTGTGGCAAAAAACCGTCGCGTGGAGCGAGACGCATTTCCCCGAGTGGCTGGCGATCATCCGTCCCTACCTCGACAACCCCACGGTGAAGGCTGCGCTCGACGGACTGACCCAGCAGGCGCAGGACCTGCTCGGCCACATCGCCCCGACACTCAAGTCGGCCGGCGCGGGCATTTTCGGGATCTTCGGCGTCGTGGCGTCCATCGCCGTCATCCCCGTCTATTTGTTTTTCTTCCTCCTCTCCAACGACGACCCGACCCGGTCGCTGCCCGAGCACCTGCCTTTCCTGCAAAAGGAGCACCGGGACGACGTGGTGTTTCTCGTTCGCGAATTCCTCGGCATCCTGGTGGCCTTCTTCCGCGGCCAGCTGCTCATCGGCCTGATCATGGGCGTGCTGCTCGCCACGGGCTTCTCGGTCGCCGGCCTGAAGTTCGGCCTCGCGATCGGCCTGCTCACCGGGCTGCTCAACATCGTGCCCTATCTCGGCAGTATCCTGGGACTGAGCGTGGCCCTGCCCCTCGCCTACCTGCAACCCGAAGGCGGCCTCCACATGGCGGGCATTTGCGTCGGTGTTTTTGTGGCCGTGCAGGCAATCGAAGGCTGGTTCCTGACGCCCCGCATCATGGGGAAGCAGACCGGCTTGCACCCCGTGGCCATCATCGTGGCGGTCTTTTTCTGGGGCCAGGCGCTGGGCGGCGTGCTCGGCATGATGCTGGCCGTGCCGCTGACGGCCTTCTTTGTGACCGCCTGGCGCTTCGTCCGGCGGAAATATTTCGCCGCCTAGGCAACATCCGTGGCGACCCCGGGTCACATCCGCCACTTCCGGCCATGAAGACACCCCACCTGCTCGCCAGTCTCGCGGTTGCCGCCACGGCCGCCGCCGCCGATCTCAAGGATCCCGTCGAGGTCGCCCGCGAATTCAACGAAGCGGCGAAACCGACGCTGCCGCTGGCGGGACCGGCTGATTTGCGTGCTTCTTCCGTCATCGCGGACAAACCGCTGACGCGGCCGGCCGGTTTCTTCCGGTCCGCCACCAAGCCAGAGCGAAAATCTCTCGTGTCCTGGGGGCCCATCCCCCGCGACAAGATCTCCGACGCCCCGAATTATCGCGTGCCCGAGGTTCTGCCCGACAATATGCCGCCCGGCTCCAAGGTGTGGCGCTACGGCGGGCAGGATTACTACCTCATCCCGCTGATTCCATCGCGGGAGAAGTAGGCATCTCTCCTGACACAGGGTTGTCAGCAGGTCCGGCCCGCGTCTTTGACTTCGCGCCCAAGGCGCTCCTTTCTTGGTCCATGCCTTGGGAAGTTCAGCACAAGCACGGGGTCAACCTGCCGCAGATCGGCTGGTGGCTCGACGCGCAGAAATCCCAGAGCCGCTCCTTCGTCTCCCACGCCCATTCCGACCACATTGCGTCGCACCGCGAAATCATCGCCACCCGCGAGACCGCCAGCCTGATGCGGTTGCGCGTCGGCGGCAAACGCGAGGAGCACATCCTCGGCTTCGGCGAGCCCTTCACGGCCGACTTTGGCTGCGAGGTCCGTCTCTATCCGGCGGGCCACATTTTCGGTTCCGCCATGTTTCACGCCACGACGGACCACGGCACCCTGCTCTACACCGGCGACTTCAAGCTCCGCCCCAGCCTCGCCGCCGAGCCCTGCGCCACGCCGCGGGCCGACGTGCTCATCATGGAGACGACCTTCGGCCTGCCCCGCTACGTGTTTCCGCCGCAGGAGAAGATCGAGGCGGACATCGTGGCCTTCTGCCGGCAGGCGCTGGACGACAAGGTCACCCCGGTGCTTTACGCCTACAGCCTGGGCAAGACGCAGGAACTGTTGCAGATCGTGGGCGGTGCCGGCCTGCCGGTCATGTTGCACGCCAACAGCCTCAAGATGACCAAGCGCTACGCGGAGCTCGGCATGAAGCTCCCGCCCTACGGCCTGCTCGACCCCCGCAACCACGCGGGGCATGTCGTCATCGCCCCGCCGATGCAGAATCACCTCGCGCCGCTCACGTGGATCAATCCCAAGCGCACCGCCATCGCCTCGGGCTGGGCCATGGACAGCGGCGCCATCTACCAGAACCGGTGCGACGCGGCCTTCCCGCTGTCGGACCATGCCGATTACCCCGACCTGCTGGCCTTCGTGGACAAGGTCCAGCCGAAGATCGTCTATACCCTGCACGGTTTCGCCAAGGAGTTCGCCGCCACCCTGCGCGCCCGCGGCATCGAGGCCTGGGCCATCGGCCAGCAGAACCAGATGGACCTGACGCTGGGTTGAGCCCGGCAGTTCCACCAAAAACTCGACGCCCGGCGCACCTTCGCCCATTCGTGGTGTCAGCATCCCCGTGAAAATTTCCGCCCTCCTTCTTTTCTGCCTGCCCCTGCTCGCCTCCGCCGCGCCGTTCACGGCCATTGGCGATGGGGAAAAGCTGACCTACAAGGTCGGCTTCGCCATCTTCAGCCACGCGGGTGACATCACCATCGCCGGGAAGAGCGATACCACCGGCGGCAAGGATCTGGCCCGCGTCACGGTGGACACGCGTTCCCGCGGCATGGTCCGCGGGCTCTACGAATTCGACAGCAAGGCCGAGGCCGTCATCGACCGCCCCACCGGCCGCCTGCTGACCGTGCACGAGACCGGCGCCGATCCCAAGCGTCCCATCGACAACGATTTCAAGATCGACTACGAAAAGCGCCTCGCCACCTACACCGACCGCGTGCGCACCAGCCGCAGTGCCGAGCTGGCCCTGCCCGAGGGCGGCGACCCGCTGGATTTGATCAGCGCTTTGATCCAGACCCGCGAGTGGAACCTGAAGCCCGGCGAGAAGCGCGACGTCGTCGTCCAGTTCGCCCGGGATTTCTACGCCATCACCATCTACGCCGAGGCGTATGAGGAGGTCCGCACGCCCATGGGCCGCTACAAGACCCTCGTGCTCGTGCCCCGCATGGAGAAGGACCCGAAGGGACTCTTCAAGCGCGGCGGCGAGATCAAGGTCTGGATCGCACAGGACGACACCCGCCTGCCGGTGAAGATGCAGCTGAAGCTCCGCTTCGGCTCCGCCACGCTGTCCCTGAGCGATTACCAGAAAGCGACGGCGGTCGCGGCGAAATAGGTAGTGGCCGTTGCCCTCAACGGCCCGGGCGCTTGGGGGCAAGCGCCCCTGCCTCAATCCAAAACCGCCACGGCTTCCCCGCCCACACCGGGCCGGCGTAATCCACACCGATGCGCGGGCCGCTTCGCAATGATCCGCGGGGAAGTTCAAATCCGTCGTCCTCGATCCAGAGCCCGGCGGACCTCGCGATAGTCGTGCCGTTCAGCTGCCGGTCGATCTCCAGCCGCCTGGTCAGACGGCCCGGGCCGCTGATCCCCTCCACGCCTCGGATCAGCACGGCGGCCGGATAATCCTCAGGCCCCGTGACGAGATTGAGCATCTCGTGCACACCGTAGCAGAGATAGACATACCAGACGCCGCCCGGCCGATACATGACCCCGGTGCGCTTCGTGCGGCCCTTGCTGGCGTGGCAGGCCAGGTCTTTTTCCCCGTCATAAGCCTCGACCTCGGTGATGCGGTGCCGTGCCACCGTTCCGTCGGGGCGTCGCCGGGCCAGGATCTTGCCGACCAGGCCGCGCGCCAGGGCCACCGTGCGCCGGTGCTGGAGAGATTTCGCTTTAAGGACGCGCGCCATGTCCCGATATCTCGCACCGACCACATGAATGCAACTCCCGCCCGGCCGACCCTGGCCCAGAACCGCGAGATCCTGCGGCTGGGCATGAGGGCGAGCGTGATGGAAGGCGTGCTCGCCACGCCGATCGTGACGATGTCGCTGCCGGTGAATATTTTCATGACGGCGCTCGTGGCGAAGGGCTTCCCCCTGTCCAAGCCCGACATTGGCGCGGCCAGTTCGGTGCCGTTTGCGTGCAATTTCCTGCAGGTGTTCATCTCTCCGCTGGTGACGCGCTGGGCGCGCGCCCGGCCGACCGCCATCATCGCCGCGGCGTTGCACACCGCCTGCTGGGCCTGGCTCGGCTGGATGCTGCCCTCGCTCTCGCCCGGCGATCCGGTCGCCACTGGCCGTTTCCTGCTCATCTGGGTGTTCGTCGCGTCGCTGTTCAACGCGGTGCTCGCCGTCGTCTGGAACGGCTGGATGCATGACCTTGTGCCGGGCCGGTTGCGGGGCCGCTATTTCGGCCAGCGCAACCGTTTCATCCAGGGCGCGACACTGGTCTTCGTGCTGGGTGCCGGCTGCGGGCTGTCGTGGGGCGGATATTCGGCCCGGACCTTCCAGATCATCATCGCGCTCGCGTGCGCCTGCCGCGTGGCATCGCTGTTTTATTTCGCCCGCATGCCCGACCGCCGGCCACGGACGCAGGAAAAACACGCGGCGACCCTGCCGCTATCGGGACAGATCGCCGTGTTGCGCCGGTCGCATTCGTTGCTGCTTTTCATCGCGTTCGGCGCGGTGTGGTCCTTCGCCTCGAACTGCTTCGGTCCCTTCTACCACGTGTTCATGTTCGAGCAGCTGGACTTTTCCGGCGTGCAGGTCGGCATCCTGGCCACGCTCACGGCGCTCGGCGGCATCGTGTCGCTGCCGGTGTGGGGCGGACTGCTCGACCGCTACGGCAACAAGGCCTGCATGGCGGTGGCGCTGGGGTTGTGGCAGGCGCAGAATTTCCTCTGGTGCATCATCACCCCGGCCAACAGCCCGATCCTTTACGGCATGTGGTTCTGGGGCGGCGCGCTGAGCGCGGGTTTCATCCTCGGACAGTTCACCATCCTGCTGAAGTTGATCCCGGCCGAGGCGCGCAGCCTGGCCATCGGCCTCAACCTCGCCGTCACCTCGGTAGTAGCCGCCCTGTCTCCCATTATTGGCGGCGAAGTGCTGGCCCGGCTTCTCGCCCAAGGCTATGCCCCGCTGGACGTCTATCATCTGGTCTTTTTGGTTCAACCGATGCTCAGCCTGCTCGGTTGTATCTTGTTGCTGCGCATAGAGGAGCCCGCTTCCAGCCCCCTTTCCAGCGTGGTCGGCGCCATGCGCAACATCCGCACGCTGAGCGGGGTGCTGGGCTTGAGTTTTTTCGTGAATTATCTCTTTGTCAGCCCGGCTGAACGCGTTTCTAGGCGAACCGTAAAATAAAGCCTTGATTACCCCTCGCCGACTCCCCTTATTTCGCCCCTTTGAACTTATGAAAGCCACTATCAAAACACAGGGGAAGCAGTTCTCGGTCAGCGAGGGCGATATCCTCATCGTCGACCGCTATCCCAAGACGGAAGCCGGCTCCACGGTCGAAATCAACGAAGTCCTCGCCGCGGGCGAAGGCGACAATTTCAAGGTCGGCACCCCCTTCCTCACTGGCGCCTCGGTCAAGGCCAAGGTCCTCGAGAACAAGCGCGGGAAGAAGGTCATCGTCTTCAAGATGCGCAAGCGCAAGGGCTCGAAGCGCAAGCGCGGCCACCGCCAGGAGCTGTCGGTCATCAAGATCGAGTCCATCAAAGCTTAAGGACCCACTACAATGGCACATAAAACAGGTCAGAAATCTTCCAGCAACGGCCGCGACAGCGCGTCCAAGCGCCTTGGCGTCAAGCTCTATGGCGGCCAGAAGGTCCTCGCCGGCGGCATCATCGTCCGTCAGCGCGGTTCCAAGCACCACGCCGGCAAGGGCGTCGGCACCGGCCGCGATTGGACGCTCTTCGCGCTCCGCGACGGCACCGTCCAGTTCGACAAGGCTCACCGCAAGGTGAACGTGGTCTGAGCGGACCGTCCCAACCATTCCAAGGCGCACCCATCCGGTGCGCCTTTTTTTGTTTTTGGCGAAGGAGGATTGCTCAACGCATTCAATCCGCCTTTCTTTTCCCCGTGTCTGACCGCCTCGCCGATCTCCAACGCCAGCGCGCCCTCGCCCAGGAGCAGGTTGCTTGGTTTGACCGCGAGATTGCGAGGGAAGCCGGCCAGGTTGCCCCGGTAACGCCCGCCCCGGCCGTGGTCCCGGTCATTCCGCGGCCGACCGCGGCTGCAGCCGACGAGGCGGCCGCCCGCGCCGCCCAGGAGATCATCGCGCAGTATCAGGACGGCCACAGCCCCCAGTCTGCCGCCAAGGACATGAAACGCGGCTGCTACCTGGCCTTCTTTCTCGCGCTGGGTGCCGTCGCCCTGATCTTCCTGACGGCCTATTACGTCTATACCCGCCGGGGGTGATGCTCAGAGCGTCACGCGCCAGCGGCCGTTGCTCCAGGACTCCCACACGGCCTCGGTGAACTGCATGTATTTCACCCCGGTCGCGAAATCGGTCAGGCGCACGGGTTTCCCGTCGCGGATGCTGTCTATGAAATCCGCCTCCACGCGCCAGGAGCCGCGTTTGTCCGGGGCGATGGTCACCGGTTTCTCGGCCTCGCCGCGCATCGCCAGCCACAGTTCGCCCTTGGCCAGGTCCAGCCGCAGGCCGGCCTTGCTGCCGTTGAGCCGGATCTCGGCGCGCGGCGCCGTGGTTTCCACGCCGCTGAAATGCGCGATCAAGCGGGCACCCGTGGGCTGCCAGCTGGCCGCCCAGGGCGCGTTGGTCACCGCGGACGTGGGCGCCGCATAGCTGCCGAGCACGGTCACGCTCTCGGGGATCGTGGTCGGCTGCGGCACGCCTTCCTCGTCCTTGCGTTCCTTGGAAAAAATCGCGGCATCGGCCACCAGCGAGGTCACGCCCTGGCCCAGCCAGCGCAGCGCGATCTCGTAATAGATGCCCATGTAGAGCGTGTTCTTGCCGCTCAGGGTCAGGTCCTGCCGCCAGCTCAACGGCAGCGAGTTGTCGGCGAGGCTGTCCGTGGTCGCCGTCAGGCACACCTCCCGCAGCGTGCCGAGCGTGCCGGCCTGCAGCAGGTCGATGATGGTGGCATCGAAGGGCAGCGACATCGGCGCCGGCACGATCTGCGTCACGAGGTTCGGATGCAGCTTTGCCTCGGCGAGCATCAACTCGGCCTCGGCCAGGTTGCGGGCCATGCGGGCCTCGGTCAGCACGTGTCTGCCGGCGCGCAGCGCCGCCACGGTCAGCTTGCCGTGCAGGTTCGGCCAGGTGCCGATGCAGATCGCATCGATGTCGGGCGACTCGATGATCTCGCGGGGGTTGTCCGTGACCTTCGGGATGCCGAACTCCTTCGCGACCTTCTCGCCGGACGCCATGGTGCGGTTGCACACCGCCGCCACCTCGACGCCGGGGATGGCCTTGAAGCCGGGAATGTGCCGCGTCCGGGTGTTGCCACCGGCGCCGATGATACCGATGCGGACGGGCTTGGTGCTCATGAAGTCTTGGCCGGGTTGCCTTCCGGGGCCGCGGCCTGCGGCTGCTCGAGCGACATCTGCTGCTCCTCGGTCTCGTCGAGGCCCATGTCGGCGTCGCCGGCGGCGCGGGGGATGTTCGAGGTCTGCAGCCAGGCGTCGATCTGCCGCGGCGACAGCACGTCGGAGGCGGGCAGTTCGTCGAGGGACTTGATGCCGACGAACTCAAGGAAGGCGTCGGTCGTGCCGTATTGGATCGGCCGGCCGGGCAGGTCGGCGCGCCCGACGATGTAGACCAGGTCGCGCTCCAGCAGCTTGGCGAGGCCGGCCTCGGCCGACACGCCGCGGATCTGCTCGATCTCGGCGCGCGTCACGGGCTGGCGGTAGGCAATCACGGCCATGGTCTCGAGCGAGGAAGGGCTCAGCTTGACCGGCGGCGGCTCGTTGCGCAGCAGGCGCACCCAGCGGGCGAAACGCGGATGCGTGGCCAGGCGCCAGCCGCTGTGGCCCTCGATCAGCAGGATCTCGCTGTCGGCGGCCTGCAGCTCGGTCGAGAGGAGGTCCATCGCCTCGCGGATCTGCGCGGTGGTGACGAGCGTCGGCACGTCGCGGTAAAATTCATCGTCCTCGACTGGCGCGGGCAACACGGGCTCCTCCGGCTCGGCGGGAACGGTTGCCGCGGCATCCTCCGGCGCGGCCGGGGTCTCGGACTCGCCGGTCAGCGGCAGGGCCGCCGCCTGCTCGTGGAAACGGCTGATGGCCGTCTGGATATCCTTCACCGAAAGGGGGCCGTTCGAGGCGAACAGCATCACTTTCAAGACACGTTTGAGATCAAAGGCCATGCGTAAGCCCTTAGTGATTGGGATGCCGCCCCACCCTAGCAATCCCGAAAAGGCGCCGGTCGTTTATGCCGTTTTTCGGGCTAGCCGCCCCTGTCCCGGCCGGATACTCCTATTCGCCTATGACCTGGGACCGCTTCAAGTCGCTTTACTACACCCACCCGAAGCTCGGCCTGTCGCTCGACGTGAGCCGCATGCCTTTTCCGGATGACTTTCCCTCCTTCATGGAGCCCCGGCTCAAGCAGGCCTTCGCCGACATGGCTGCCCTCGAGGGCGGCGCCATCGCCAATCCCGACGAGAAGCGCATGGTCGGCCACTACTGGCTGCGCGCGCCGGAACTGGCGCCGACGGAGGAGCTCCGCACGGCCATCACCTCCACCCTCGACGCCATCAAGACCTTCGTCGCGAAGGTGCACAAGGGCGGGCTCACGGCCCCGGGCGGCGCCAAGTTCAAGGAGGTCCTCGTCATCGGCATCGGCGGCTCGGCCCTCGGGCCGCAGTTCGTCAGCCATGCCCTCGGCCGGATCAAGGGCAACCGCGACAAGATGGGCGTCTCCTTCTTCGACAACACCGACCCCGACGGCATCGACTACGTCCTGAAGACCCTCGGCAGCCGCCTAAAGCAGACGCTCGTGATCGTCATCTCCAAGTCCGGCGGCACCGCCGAGACGCGCAACGGCATGCTGGAGGCGCAGGTTGCCTTCAAGGCCGCCGGCCTCGACTACCCGAAGCATTTCGTCGCCGTCACCGGCGAGGGCTCGAAGCTCGACCAGGTCGCGGTGAAGGAAGGCTGGCTTGCCCGCTTCCCGATGTGGGACTGGGTTGGCGGCCGCACCTCGGAGCTCTGCGCCGTGGGCCTGCTGCCCGCCGCGCTCCAGGGCATCAAGGTCGACCAGATGCTCGCCGGCGCCGCCGCGATGGACGCCGTCACGCGCAAGAAATCCCTCCGCGACAACCCGGCCGCGCTGCTGGCGCTCATGTGGTATTGGGCCACCGACGGCAAGGGCACGAAGGACATGGTCGTCCTGCCCTACAAGGACCGCCTGCTCCTCTTCTCGCGCTACCTGCAGCAGCTCGTCATGGAGTCGCTCGGCAAGGAGTTCGACCTCAAGGGCAACGTCGTGAACCAGGGCATCGCCGTCTACGGCAACAAGGGCTCTACCGACCAGCACGCCTATGTGCAGCAGCTCCGCGAGGGCGTGAACAACTTCTTCGTCACCTTCATCGAGGTTCTTAGGGACCGCGGCGCCGACACCTCCCTCGAGGTCGAGCCGGGCGTCACCAGCGGCGACTTCCTGCAGGGCTTCCTGCTCGGCACGCGCGACGCGCTGAGCGAGAAAAACCGCCACTCCATCACCATCACGGTCAACGAGGTCTCCCCGAAGACCATCGGCATGCTGATCGCCCTCTACGAGCGCGCGGTCGGCCTCTACGCCTCGCTCACCGGCATCAACGCCTACCACCAGCCCGGCGTCGAGGCCGGCAAGAAGGCCGCCGGCGGCGTCATCACGCTCAAGCTCAAGATCGACGCGGCGCTGAAGGCCGCCCCGGGCACCGGCTTCACCGCCGAGGCGCTTGCGGCGAAACTGGGCGCGCCCGACAAGACCGAGCTCGTCTTCAAGGTCCTCGAGCACCTCGCCGCCAACCCCGGCAGCAAGGTGGTCAAGACCGCCCTGAAGCCTTGGTCCGATTCAACCTACGCCTGGCAGGCCTGAACGCGTCGGTTGCCATGAAGGCGGGTATCTATGTGGGCGGACTCTGCTTCGTGGCAGTGGCCGCCGGCATAGGGTTCATTATCGCCCGGCGCGAGAATACCGAGCTGAGCGCTCAAGTTACCCGCCTGTCCCGCCAGAATGCCGACCTGCGCTACGAGCTGAAACAGGCCAGCCGGCAGGCGGCCGACGTCGGCCAGCGCGCCGTCGAACTGGATTCCCAGCTTGGCTCGGCCAAGGCCCGCACGACCGCCACGGAGACCAAGAATATGTTGCTGGTCCGCCAGCTGACCGAGCGCGAACAGCGCGAAGTCGCCCTCATGGCGGAACTGGCGACCTTGCGCCAGCAAACGGCCGATCACAACCCGCCCGAGGAACCCGCCGTCCTGCCGACCCTCATTCTCACCGCCAGCAAGGCGTCCACACCGCCGGCCCCGCCGCCACCCGCACCGGAGGTTGATGTCGGCCCCTATCGCCAGCGCATCGCCGAGCTGGAGGACCAGTTGACCGGGCTCCTGACCCGTGCACTCGCCGAGACCCTGCCTGAGCCCGCCGCGCCCGATCCCCAACCCGCGCCGGTGCCGCACCAGGTTGTTCGCGTCGGTCCGGCGGCGGCTTTTGTCGTGCTCGATTACGGCGGGACCCACGGCGCCCGGCCGCAGGCCATTATCCGTTTGCAGCGGGGAACTTCCGAGCTGGCGCAGGTTCAAATCAGCGATGTCCGCCCCCGTTTTTCCCTCGCCCAGGTGTTGCCCGGCACCCTGAAAGGACAGTTGCAGACCGGCGATTTAGTCGTATTCACCCAATAAGCATGCCCTCACCTCGCAAAGCCCTTTTTGTGTTCCTGCTGTCCCTCCTGGCGCTCGTCGGTTTGACCGGCTGCGGGCCCACCAAGCAGGACTCCTCGATCCCGTGGAGCCGTCCCGCCGACTGGGAAGGCCGCATCCCCGGCATGGGCAAGTAAGGCCGCGCCCGCGGTCCTTCCGGCGACGTCATGAACACGCCTGCCGACAACCCCTCGCTGGTCCCCCAGCCGGGCCACCTCTATGTCGTGGCCACGCCCATCGGCAACCTGGCCGACCTGACCGACCGGGCTCGCTCTATTCTCGGCGCCGTTGATGTCGTCGCCTGCGAGGACACCCGCACTACCGGCACGATGCTCACGCGCCTCGGCCTGCACCGCGAGCTCACCGCCTACCACGACCACAACGAGGCCGAGGTCGCCGACCGTCTCGCCGAGCAGATCTCGCTCGGCAAATCCGTCGCCGTGGTCAGCGACGCCGGCACGCCCGGCCTGAGCGATCCCGGTTTCCGCATCGTCCGCGCCTGCCGTCGCCGCGGCCTGCCGGTGGTCCCCGTCCCCGGCGCCAGCGCCCTTGTGGCGGTGCTCAGCGCTTCGGGTCTGCCGACCAATGGTTTTCTTTTTGTCGGCTTCCTCCCGCCCAAATCGGCGGCGCGGATCACCTTCCTGCAGAAACACCGCGACTTCGACTACACGCTGGCGCTCTACGAGAGCTGCCACCGCATTGACAAGTTCGCCGCCGAGATCGTCGAGGTGCTCGGCGCCGACCGCGTCATCTGCATCGCCAAGGAAGTCACGAAACTGCACGAGACTTTCCTCACCGGCCTCGCCGGCGACGTGCTGGCCCGCCTCACCAAGATGAGCCTCAAGGGCGAGTTCGTCGTGCTGATCGCGCCGAAGGACTTCGTGCCATGAGCCCGACGGTCGCCGTCATCGATATCGGCAGCAATTCCATCAAGGTGCTGGTGGCCGCGCGCGACAAGGCGGGGGTGGTCACCGCGCTCAAGTCCCGGACGATCGACGCCCGCATCAGCGCCGGCATCAGCAAGGCGAAGCCCGAGCTCAGCGAGGAAGGCATGGTGCGCGGACTGGCCGCCATCCAGCAACTGCTCGCCGACGCCGCACCCTTCTCGCCCATTCGGACCGTGCTTGTCGCGACCAGCGCCGTGCGCGATGCCGGCAACGGTGGCGATTTCCGCGGCCGGGTCAGGGCTGCCACCGGCCACGACATCCGCATCCTCACCGGCGACGAGGAGGCCAACCTCATCGGCCGCGGCCTCACCTGCGACCCGGCGCTCGCCGACCTGAAGGACTTTTATGTCTTCGACCTCGGCGGCGGCAGCCTGGAGTGCCTGTTGTTCCGTGACCGGCGCATCGCCCAGGCCATGAGTCTCCAGTTAGGCTGCGTGCGGCTTACGGAGAAATTCATCAAGGATGCCGCGGCACCGCTCGACCAGGCCGAAGCCAGCACCCTTGCCCGGCACGTGCAGGACGAACTTAAGCGCAGCGGCTTCCGCTTCCCGGTCATCGCCCCTGCGGCAGTCTTTGCCGGTGGCAGCATGAGCACCGTCCGCGCCATCAAGGGCGCCCGGCACGGGTTGACCTTGGAGGACACCCCGGCGGTCATCGGCACCGACACCTTGGCGGACCTGATCGACGAACTCGCCCCGATGACGCTCGAGGAGCGCAAGGCCGTCCCCGGCCTGCCCGCGGCCCGGGCCGATGTGTTTCCCGTCGCGCTGGTCACCATCATCACCGTCGCCGACTACGCGCACATCGAACGCTTCCATCACTCGCTGCACAACCTTCGCTGGGGTCTGGCGACGGAGGCATTGGCTGAACTCTGAGGCGCAGCCTTACACCTTCCGCAGTGCCGTCAGCATCTTCTTGAAATCGGCCGGCAGTGGTGCGGTCAGGTCCATGACCTTGCCGCTCACGGGATGCGTGAACACCAGGTGCTCGGCGTGAAGCATTACCCGCGGGGGCACCGGCAGCTTGGGATTCTGTTTCCAGCCGTAGACGGTGTCGCCCAGGAGCGGATGCCCGAGCGACTTCAGGTGCACGCGGATCTGGTGCGTCCGCCCGGTGTGGATGCGGCAGCGCACCAAGGCGGCCTGTTCGCCGAATTTCTTTTCCACCGTCCAATCGGTGCGCGAGGGACGTCCGCCCTCGCCCGTCGTCATGCGGTGCCGGTGCACGGGATGGCGCGCGATGCTGCGGTCGATGGTGCCGCTGTCGTTCTTCGGCACGCCGGAGACCAGGGCGACGTATTCCTTCTTCAGGGTGCGCGAGGCAAACTGGTCGGCCAGCGCGCGGTGGGCGGTGTCGTTCTTGGCGACGACCAGGAGGCCGGAAGTCTCCTTGTCGAGCCGGTGCACGATGCCCGGGCGCTCCACCCCGCCGATGCCGCTCAGTTCGCCGGCGCAGTGGGACAGCAGCGCATGCACCATCGTGTCCTCACCGGTGCCCGTGCCCGGATGCACGACCATGCCCGCGGCCTTGTTGAGCACGATGAGGTGCTTGTCCTCGAAAATCACGTCGAGCGGGATGTCGACCGCCCGAATCTCAGCGGCCACGACCTCGGGCAGGGAAAACTCGAGCACCTGCCCCGGCCCCACATCCTGGCTCTGGTCGATGACCTTGCCGTCCGCCTTGACCAGCCCGGCTTCCATGGCGCGCTGGATGGCCGCGCGGCTGTGCTCGGGAAAGGCGTGCGCCAGCACCTTGTCGGCGCGTTCACGGCGGCTGCCCTCGGGGACGGTGTGGGTGTTGGCTTCCAAGCGATCAGATGGTGCATGGCAAGAGGCCGCCTGCAAGCAGCCTCCTGCAATAATCAGGTAGGGCGCGGACACCGTTCCGCGTCGCGGCGGTGAGCGGAGTCATCGCCCTACCTTAAAACCCGATCCAACTGATCCAGCCACGGCTTTTTCTGCGCCTCGGTCATCAGCGCCACCTCGAACCCGTTGCGCGCCAGCTGCACGAGTTCCTTCCGGCTGAAGCCGCCGCGCTCGGCCAGGGCGACGTATTCATCCGTGACCGTGTTGCCGAAGGAGATGGGGTCGTCGGTGCTGAGAGTGATCTTAACCCCGGCATCGAACAGTTTCCGGATCGGATGGTTGGCCAGGCTGATGCCGGGCATGAGCTTGTGGTTGCTGATCGGGCACATGTCCAAGGCGATGCCGCGCCGCTTGAGCTCGTCGACCACGACCTGATCCTCGACCGAGCGCACACCGTGCTCGATGCGCTGTGGTTGCAAATCCTGCATGACACGACCGACAAAACCCGCGCCCATGAACTCACCGGCGTGGGCCTTCGTGTATTTGCCCGCCTTCCGGGCCGCGGCCCAATAGGGCGCGGTCCAAGTCTCGATGGGTGCATCCTCGAAACCGTGCAGGTCGATGCCGGCCAGATCCGGCCAGCCCAACGCCTCGTCCAGCATCGGCTTCATTTTCTCCCCGGCGCCGTTGTGGTGGATGCCGAGAAAGACCCGCACCTCCAGCCCGGCGGGCACGGCTGACCGGATGGCAGACAAAACCTCGCGACCATTCAAGCCGCCAAACTCGATCATGCCCGACGCGAAGCTCGTCTCCACGTATTTGACATTCTGCGCGACGTGCTTGGTGAAGATGATCCTGGCCGCCTCGTGGTAACGCTCCGGCGAGGTGAACCACGAGAAGGCCATATCCAGGAGCTCCTTCTCGAAATGACCGAAGTCGCGGAACTTGAAATTATGCGCCCACGACATGGGCGGCTGCTGGAACTCCGGCCGCACGCGCTGCAGCAGCTCGAGCGGCAGCGCGCCCTCGAGATGCAGGTGTGTCTCCGTCTTCGGGAGGGACTGGACGAAGGCGAGGAGTGAAGGATCGGAAGGCATTTTCTAACCACTAAGGTTCACTCATACCCACTAATCAGGAGCGTTGGATTAGTGCCCAATAGTGTGGCTTGGTGGTTAACCCTGCTTGAGCAGCTGGTCGGGATTGAGCTTCTTCAGCGCCGGCAGCGTGAACAGGCCGTCCTTGCGGATGAGTTTGCCGTCGAACCAGATCTCGCCGCCGCCGTATTCGGGGCGCTGGATGTTGACCATGTCCCAGTGGACGGCCGACTTGTTGCCGTTGCCGCCTTCCTCATAGGCCTGGCCGGGCGTGAAGTGGAACGAGCCGGCGATCTTCTCGTCGAAGAGGATGTCGCGCATCGGTTCCTTGATGTGCGGGTTGAAGCCGATCGCGAACTCGCCGATGTAGCGCGAGCCGGCGTCGGTATCGAGGATCTCGTTCAGGCGCTTCGTGTTGTTCGACGTTGCCTCGACGATTTTACCCTTCCTGAAGACGAGGCGGATGTTGTCGAAGGAGGTGCCCAGATAGACGGTCGGGGCGTTGTATTGGATGACGCCCTCGACACTGTCCTTCACCGGACAGGAGAAGACCTCACCGTCCGGGATGTTGCGCAGGCCGCCACAGGGGACGGCGCCGATGCCCTTGATGGAGAACTTCAGGTCCGTGCCCGGGCCCTTGAGGTGGACGCGGTCGGTCTTGTTCATGAGGTCGGCCAGCGCCTTCATGCCCGGGCCGTAGCGCGAGTAGTCGAAGGTGCAGACGCGAAAATAGAAATCCTCGAAGGCCTGGGTGCTCATGCCCGCCTGCTGGGCCATGGCGGACGACGGCCAGCGGAGCACGACCCACTTGGTCTTGTTCACGCGGTAATCGAGCACGGGCTTCATGACCTTGGCCACGGCCTGCACGCGCTCGGACGGCACGTCGGAAGTCTCGAAGATGTTGTCCGAGCCCCGCACGGCGATGTAGGCCTGCATGTGTTTCATGCGGGCGAGCTCGACCTCGGAGGTCGTGGCGTATTGCTCGACCGAGGCGCCCTTTAGCAGCTCGCGGGTGATGCGCGCCCGCTGGACGTTCACGTAGGGCAGCGCCCCGCGCGCCTGGGCGGCGCGGACGAGCTCGATCGTGAAGGCGTCGGGCACATCGAAGGCATCGATGAGCACGCGCTCGCCTTTCTTCAGTTCGGTGGAGAAACCGGTCAGCACCTCGGCCAGCCGGGCAAAACGGGGATCACTCATGACGCTACGCTCATGGTTGGCCGGGGCGCATTCAATCCCAAAGGCGTTTGGCAGGTAGGGGCCGCTGCCCTCAACGGCCCGGGCGCTTGGGGCAAGCGCCCCTACCCGGCCCGGCGACAAGCGCCGGCCCTGCATTTCGATTCTACACCGGCGGATTCGTGGCCACCATAGGCTCGCCCCGCGGGAAGCAGATCTTGCCGACCGCCTCCTGGAAATCCGCCGCGCCGCGCAGGATCTCGATCTCCAGCCGCAGGTAATAACACGGCATGGGGAACTTCTCCGTCGCCTCGATGCGCACGGCGTCCTTCTCCGTGGTGACCATGATCTCGACGCCGGCCTCCTCAGCCTCGTCAAACACCGAGGCCAGGTCGTCGTGCGTGAACCGGTAATGATCGAGGAACCGGCGCGTGTAGATCAGCTTGGCGCCCGTCTCC
>Ga0208512_100064_pt1 | contig 42375 bp, 41 predicted proteins | sample LakWasMet40_LOW7_2_FD_183880 | JGI IMG/M metagenome (GOLD analysis project Ga0208512, IMG submission 183880) | Freshwater sediment methanotrophic microbial communities from Lake Washington under simulated oxygen tension - Sediment Metagenome... | ecosystem: Environmental > Aquatic > Freshwater >...
GCCCCCGCCACACCCACGACTTGGCGGCATTACCTCGAGCTGACCAAGCCGCGGCTGAGCTTCATGTCGGTCATCACGGCGATGGTCGGCTACCTGGCGGCCCTGCCCTTCTGGGACTGGCTGCGGACGTTTTACGTCATGCTCGGCACGGCGTTGTGCGCCGGCGGCGTGGCCGCGCTGAACCAGTGGATGGAAAGCGACCTCGACGCCAAGATGAAGCGCACGGCGGACCGCCCCATCCCGACGGGCCACGTGCAGCCGGGTTCGGCCTTCATCGTCGGCTGGCTGATGTGCATCGCCGGCCTCGCCGTGCTGTTCCGGCAGGTCAACGGCATGTCGGCCTTCCTCGCGCTGGCCACCATCGTCGCCTACCTCGCCATCTACACGCCGGCCAAGCGCTGGTCGCGCTGGAACACCGAGATCGGCGCCATCAGCGGCGCACTGCCGCCGATGATCGGCTGGGCCGCGGCCGGCCGCTCCAACGACCCGCTCGGCTGGACGCTCTTCGCCATCCTCTACACCTGGCAGATGCCGCACTTCTTCGCGCTGTGCTGGACCTACCGCAAGGACTACGCCGCCGCCGGCATGAAGATGATCTCCGTGACCGACCCCAGCGGCCGCCGCGTGTCGCGCCGGGCCTTCATCTGGACGGTCCTGCTGGTCGCCTCAAGCGGCCTGCCCACCCTGCTCGGCTACTGCTCGTGGTATTACTTCGCCTTCGCCGTTGCGCTGGGCCTGTGGATCCTGCGGTCCGCCATTCTTTTCCTGAACCCGGACAAGCGCGAGACCGAGGCACGCCGCCTGTTCCTCATCTCGATCGCCTACCTGCCGCTGCTGCTGACGCTCCTCGTGGCCGACCGGCTGGTTTTCCGGCTCTAAACAACATGACCGTCTCCGACATCCCCACGCTCAACGCCGCGCTCAACGCCACCGCCACGGTGCTCATCACGGCGGGCTTCGCCTTCATCAAGCAGGGCAAACGCGACCTGCACCGCGTCTCGATGCTGAGCGCCGGCGTGGTCTCGGCCCTTTTTCTCGTCGGTTACGTGTCCCACAAGATCCTGATGCGCGGCGTGCACACGCCCTTCGGCGGCGACGGCGCGTTTCTCCGGGCCTTTTATTACACGATGCTGCTGACCCACATCGTGCTGGCCATCGCCATCGCCTACCTGGTGCCGCGCACCTTCTGGTTCGCGATCAAGGGCGACTTCGAGAGCCATAAGAAGTGGGCGAAGTTCACCTTCCCCATCTGGTTTTACGTCTCGGTGACCGGCGTGCTGGTGTATTTCTTCCTCTACCAGTGGTGGCCGGCCACCCCGGCGGGGTGATTGATCGGAGCCGGAACTCATAGTCCCGCCGCCAAATAAAAAAGCCGGACCCGCGGGTCCGGCTTTCGCATTGTCGGGTATTCGCTCAGTTGACCACGAGCACACCCTTCATGCCCGACAGGTAGTGGGCCGGGAAGGTGCAGACGAAGGTGTATTCGCCGGGCTCGGTCGGGGCCTTGAAGACCAGTTCCTCGCTCTGCTTGGGCCCGAGCAGCTTGGTGTGGGCGATGACTTGGTCGGACAGCGCAGCCGGGATGTAATCAGTGGCCATCGCGGTGACCGCGGCGTCCACATAGGCCTTGGCGTCGGCACCCTTCTTCAGGATCACCAAGTTGTGACCCATGGCGGCCTTCGGCATGTTGCCGGTGTTGGTCAGGGTGATCTTGACCTCCTGACCGGCCTTCACCTCGAGGCGGGTGACATTGAACTTCATGGTATCGTTAGCGGTGACCTCAAAGGTCGCGGCGGCGGGGGCAGAGGGGGTGGAGGCGACCGGCGCGGCGGCCTGGTCTTTCTGGCCGCAGCCCGCCAGAAGGAGGCTGCCCGCCAGGACGGGGAGGAGGAGGTGTTTTTTCATGGACCGGGACTATCGCACAACCGGCGGCAGCGCGCAATGCCGGAGGTCAGGTTTGTGCGTCACTAATGCCCCGGCCAGCCGGGGTTAATACCCGGGACAAAGCCCGGATTTTGGCGCGGTTTTGTAGTTGAAATGGGGTTCTTTTTCCAAACTCTGGCCCTGCACACTTGCCGCAGCGCACCACGCTGATGCCGCCAATGTTACACATGACCCGCACACGCACCGATCAATCCAAAGTTTTCCGCTTCGCCACCGCTTTTCTGGCCGGCCTCAGCCTGTTCTCCATGACGGGTTGTGCCTGGATCAACAAGGTTTTCACCCTGAGCGGGCCGCAGTCCACCATGATGTCCGAGGGCCCGGTCGCCAAGGCCCAGTGGGACCTCTTCATGGTCACGGTCTATGTGACCACCTTCATCTTCGTCGTGGTCGGCGCCGTGCTGGCCTACGCCCAGATCAAGTTCCGCGCCAAGGACGCCAATGCCGAGAAGTCCGAGCCACCCCCGCAGGGCCATGGCAACCCGATGATCGAGATCGGCCTCATCGCTGCCTCCGTCGCCCTCCTTGTCATCATCGCCGTCCCCACCGTCCGCGACATCTGGTATACCCATGACGTCCCGGAGGCTGAGAAGGCCAACGCCATCGACATCAACGCCACCGGCTACCAGTGGTGGTTCAAGTTCGAGTATCCCTCCGAGCTGGTGAAGCTCCCTGCCGGCGGCGAGGCCCCGCTCGTCACGGGCAACGAGCTCGTCGTCCCCGCCGGCCGCCCGATCCGCGTGCACCTGCGCACCATCGACGTCATCCACAGCTTCTGGATCCCCAAGCTGGCCGGCAAGGTGGACATGATGCCCAACCGCGCCAACTTCCTCTGGTTCAAGGCCGACCGCCCGGGCTACTTCTACGGCCAGTGCGCCGAATACTGCGGCGAGTCGCACGCGATCATGAAGTTCCGCGTCATCGCCCTCGCCCAGGCCGACTACGACAAGTGGCTCGCCAACCAGAAGCAGCCCGCCCGCACCGTCACGGCCCAAACCGCCGCCGCGGCCGACCTGCCCCGCGTCCAGTTCGCCAGCTACAAGGTCAACGACGGCCGCGCCCTCGCCGGCTCGCCCGAGTTCGACGCCAACCCCTTTGCCGCCTGGCAGAAGCTCCAGGAACCCGCCGCCGAGAACCCCGCGCTGGTCGCCTCCGGCCGCAAGCTCTTCCAGGAAAAGACCTGCGTCTCCTGCCACACCGTCCGCGGCCACGAGGGCATCGGCATCACCGGCCCCGACCTGACCCGCGTCGGCGCCCGCTCGACCATCGCCGCCGGCGTGCTCGAGAACACCCCGGAGCGCCTCGCCCAGTGGCTCCACGACCCGGCGCACTTCAAGCCCGGCAACAAGATGTATTTCGGCGGCTACATGGTGCAGAGCCCGGACGGCTCCTGGAAACCGAACTTCACGCTCAACGACACGGAGATCGACGCCCTCGTCGCCTACCTGCACAGCCTGAAGTAAGCCGGCCCTTCCCTCAACTCTCAGCTCCCAACTCTCCCCCCTCCCATGGCAGAAGCACTGGCTAAAAACGCTTACACCGGCGGCGCGCACGCGCCGGCCAAGAAGGCGACCTTTGATTTGTTCGCCCGCCCGACGGCCAAGACCGGTCTCGTCAGCTGGCTGACCACCGTCGATCACAAGAAGATCGGCATGCTCTACGGCGGCTTCGCCATCTTCTTCTTCCTGGTCGGCGGCCTCGAGGCCCTGCTGATCCGCACGCAGCTCATGCTGCCGAACAACCGCTTCATCAGCGCCCAGCTCTACAATGAGCTGTTCACGATGCACGGCACCACGATGATCTTCCTCGCGGTGATGCCCCTCAACGCGGCCTTCTTCAACCTGCTCGTCCCGATCCAGGTCGGCGCGCGCGACGTCGCCTTCCCCCGCCTCAACGCCTTCTCGCTCTGGGTCTGGGTCGTCGGCGCCATCCTGCTCAACGTGGGCTGGATCTCCCATGCCTTCCCCGCCACCGGCTTCGGCGGCGCCCCGGACGTCGGCTGGTTCGGCTACGCCCCGCTGACCTCCAAGGTCTTCACCCCCGACCTGTCCACCGACCTCTGGGTCCTCGGCCTGCAGGTGCTCGGCCTCTCCTCCATTGTCGCCTCGCTGAACTTCATCGTCACCATCATCAACATGCGGGCCCCGGGCCTCACGATGATGCGCCTGCCGGTGTTCACCTGGATGGCCCTCGTCACCAGCTTCCTGCTCGTCCTCGCCCTGCCCGCCATCGCCATCGCCCTCGTCGAGGTCATGATGGACCGCAACTTCGGCACCAGCTTCTTCGAGGTGTCCGGCGGCGGCCAGCCCATCCTCTGGCAGCACCTCTTCTGGGTGTTCGGCCATCCCGAGGTCTACATCCTCATCCTGCCCCCGATGGGCTACGTCTCGGAGATCCTCCCGACCTTCGCCCGCAAGCCGCTCTTCGGCTACCCGATCATCGTGTTCTCGGGCGTGGCGATCGGCTTCATCGGCTTCGGCGTGTGGAGCCACCACATGTTCACCACCGGCCTGGGCAACGTCGCCACCGCGGCCTTCGCCCTCGCCACCATGGCCATCGCCGTCCCGACCGGCGTCAAGATCTTCAACTGGATCGGCACCCTCTGGGGCGGCCAGATCATGACCCGCGTGCCGATGATGTTCGCCCTCGGCTTCATCTGGATGTTCATGCTCGGCGGCTTCTCCGGCATCATGCACTCCGCCGCCCCGGCCGACGCCCAGCAGCAGGACAGCTACTTCGTCATCGCCCACTTCCACTACGTGCTCATCGGCGGCGCCACCTTCGCGCTGCTGGCCGCGATCCACTTCTGGTTCCCGAAGTTCTTCGGCCGCATGGTGCCCGAGTTCTGGGGCAAGGTCTCCTTCTGGCTCATCTTCGTCGGCTTCAACTGCACGTTCTTCCCGATGCACTTCCTCGGCCTGAACGGCATGCCGCGCCGCACCTGGACCTACGACTCCAACATGGGCTGGAACGAGGGCAACCTGTTCGCCACCCTCGGCGCCTACCTGCTCGGCATCGGCATCTTCACCTACTTCGCCGTCCTCGTTTACTCGCTCTTCAAGGGCAAGATCGCCGGCAACGACCCGTGGGACGCGCGCACGCTGGAGTGGTCCATCCCCTCGCCCCCGCCGGAGCACAACTTCGCCGCCATCCCGACCGTCCACGCCCGCGACGCGTGGTGGTATGAGAAGCACCACCAGGAGGAGATCGCCAAGGAGAAGGCCGAGCACATCAAGGCCGAGGAATCCCACGGCGGCATCCACATGCCCGACCAGTCGTGGTATCCGCTGATCTCCGCCTTCGGCCTCTTCATCGGCGCCTACAACTTCGCCCAGCTTCACCACCCGCTGGTGCTGTTCGGCAACCAGGTCTTCGCCTCCCACCTGCCGCTCGCCCTCACCGGCGGCGTGATCATGGTCAGCGCCCTCTATCTCTGGGCGCTCGAGGGCCCCGGCGGCTACCACATCCACATCGGCGCCGACGGCAAGGTCACCGAGTCCCGCGGCGACCACCACTAAGCTTATCTGGCTCTCAACTCCCAGCTCTCAACTCTCCACTATTTCATGAGCAGCCACGCGGCCACCGGTCACATCGACCACCACCACGACCACACCACCTCGACGGGCATTCCGAACAAGAAGCTCCTCTGGTGGGCCTTCCTCGCCTCGGACTGCATGTTCTTCGGGGCGCTGATCTCGACCCACATGGTCTACCGGCTGAACCCTCCCCCGGGCAACGCCGTCCCCACCCAGGTCTTCAACATCGAGCTCACGTCCTTCTCGACGTTCATCCTGCTCATGTCCTCCCTGCTCATGGCCCTCGCCGTGAACGCCATCCAGCGCGGCAACGTGAAGAGCACCCGCACCATGCTGCTAGGCACGATGTTCTTCGGCTGCATCTTCCTCGGCGGCCAGGTCTACGAGTTCGAGCATTTCGTGCACGCCAAGCACATGACGCTCTCGAACAGCATCTTCGGCTCGACCTTCTACACCCTCACCGGCACGCACGGCACGCACGTCGCCATCGGCGTCCTGCTGCTGGGCATGATGTATGTCCGCACTTTCAAGCCGGCCAACGGCGGCGGGCTGTTCCGGAACTTCGCCCACCTGCTCACGATCTGCGTCACCTTCGGTGTCGCCTTCATCTGGTTCGTCCCCGGTCTCATCGAGGTCGTCTACGGCCTGCCGATCGGCGACCTCCTGAAGCGCGCCGCCATCCCGCTGGCCGTCGGGGCCGCCGGCCTCGTCTCGCTGTTCTGGCTCGGCCGCACCAGCGGTCCCGTCGAGTTCGGCGAGAAGAACGCCATCGATGTCGAGGCCATCGGCCTCTACTGGCACTTCGTCGACATCGTCTGGATCATCATCTTCACCGCCGTCTACCTCCTGGAGTATCTCTAACATGTCCGCTCCCGCCACCGCTCCCGCCGCCGCCGGCCACCACGAGCCGAGCAAGTTCCACTTCTACATCCAGGTCGCGATGATCCTGTCCGTCGTGACGGGCATCGAGGTCGTGCTGGTCTACCTGCCGCTCGCCAAGTGGTTTGTCGTCACCACCCTGCTGGTGCTCTCCGCCGGCAAGTTCATGGCCGTTATCTTCTATTTCATGCACCTGCGGTGGGACAAGGTGTTCTGCACGATCCTGTTCTTCATCGGCCTGGTGCTGGCCGGCGGCACGATGTGGGCCCTGCTCCATCTCTTCGGTGCCGACGCCGCCAAGCCCCTGACCGCCGCCGCCCTGGAAATGGCCCGTCTGGCCGTCGCCTGAGCAACGTCCCAACCTGCTTTTCAAGCCGCGCCGCAAGCGCGGCTTTTTTATGGCATCCGATCAGGCTGAGCCCCATTGCCAAGGGCCGGACATTGCGCCTTGCTCACGCTCCGGTGCCTTGCTTTCCTACTGCGTGTCTTCGCTTGCGGTCAGATTGATGAACTTCTGTGTTTTCCTGTGTCTGGCTGGTCTCAAGCAACAGCGCCGCTGCACTCTTCTGGCTGCCTTGTTCAGCTTCACGGTTTTCCCTTCGGCCCGGGCGGGGATAATCTTCACGGATGTCGTAGACATTGGCGCGAGTTATTCTGATAGCATGTATGTGGACATGGGTGCGTCGGGCGCCGCCGGCTCGGCCAGCAACAGCTATTTTGCCGCAGCGGACTTCCAGCTATATATGTTCGCCTCGAACAATTACCGCCCGACGATCGACGGACTCGGCGCCGTCATCACCTCCGACTCCGGCTGGGCGAAAAATTTTACCTTCGGTTCCTTGATCAGCTCCGCCGACACCGGCTCGCTCTTTCTGAATGATCCGTCTGGGAGCAATCCCAGCTGGGTGTATGGCACCCGGGGCTACTTGGGTGTGCAGTTTACCGCCGGCACCGATGGTCTGGTCAACGGCTGGATCGACGTCCTCTACGGTCCTTACCTCACCGTCTACGGCTTCGCCTACGAGACCTCAGGTGGGCCGATTGCCGCCGGGGCTACGGCGATTCCCGAACCGGCGAGCACTACTGCAGCCACCGGTCTGCTCGCCACCGGTGTGGTGCTCTGGCTCAAGCGCCGTCGGCAAACCAAAGTGGCCTGAACCCCTGTCGGGCTCTGGCCGGCCGGTCCGTGCAATCACCGCCGCCGCCGGCCACCACGAGCCGGGCGAGTTCCACTTCCACACCCAGGTCGCGATGATCCCGGCCTGCTTTTCACGCCGCGCCGCAAGCGCGGCTTTTTTTGCACCCGGTGCGCCTTTTGGTGGCCATTCTTTTCCGCCCGCGTATCAGTAGATCTCCATGATCGACTGGACCCACTGGCATAATGAACCCTTCCTCATCGGCGGGCTCATCTTCCTCGGGTGGCTCTATGCCCTGCTGACGGGGCCGCTGCGCTCCCGGCTGGCGGCGGACACGGCCTACCCGCGCCCCAAGGCGATCATGTTCTACTCGGCCCTGGTGATCTTCTACCTCGCCGTCGGCTCCCCCCTCGACCAGGCGGGCGAACGCTACCTGCTCAGCGCCCACATGCTGCAGCACCAGCTGATCATCTACCCGGCCGCCATCCTCTTCCTGCTGGGCCTGCCGGACTGGCTTGTGCGGCCCGTCACCGCCCGCCCGGCCCTGCAACCGGTCCTGCGCGTCCTGACCAACCCGGTGGTCTGCGGCGCCATCTACACCGCCACCCTGACCGTCTGGCACATGCCGACCTTCTACGACCTGGCCCTGCAGAACCGCCCCGTCCACATCGCCGAGCACTTCATGTTCTTCGGCTCGGCGCTGTTCTACTGGTGGCCGCTGCTGAGCCCGTCCAAGGAATTCCCGCCGGCCAGCTTCGCCTGGCAGATGCTCTACCTGCCGGGCGTGCTCATCGCGATGACCCCGGTTTTCGCCTACATCACCTTCTCGCCCGACGTCCTCTACCCGACCTATGAGTTCGCCCCGCGCATCACCTACCTGACCGCCGCCGCCGACCAACTGCTGGCCGGCGCCATGATGAAGCTCGTCGGCATGGCCGTGGCCATGATCGCCTTCGGCGTGAGTTTCTACCGCTGGTATCAGGCCACCGAGAAGAAGCATCCGGCGCTCGGCAAAAATTGAGCCCATGACCGCGCCCGACCCCGTCCCGCACAAGCGCCGGCCGCGCTATGCGGGGAAAAATCCGCGGCGCTTCGAGGAGAAATACAAGGAACTCGACCCGGCCCGCTACGCCGCCGACGTCGCCAAGGTCCTCGCCTCGGGCAAGACCCCCGCCGGCACCCACCGACCCATCATGGTGGCCGAGATTCTCGAGGTGCTCGCCCTCCAGCCGGGCGAGACTGCCGTGGATTGCACCCTGGGTTACGGCGGCCATGCCCAAGAAATGCTGACCAAACTCGCCCCTGGCGGCCGCCTGGTCGGTCTCGACGTCGATCCGATCGAACAACCCAAGACCATCGCCCGACTCCGCGCCGCCGGCTTTGGCGAAGAGTGCTTCACGCCCGTGCGCAGCAATTTCGCCGGCCTCCCCAAGGTTCTGGCCGAACTGGGCCTGCCCGGCGTGGATGCCATCCTCGCCGACCTCGGCGTGTCCTCGATGCAGATCGACGACCCGGCGCGAGGTTTCACCTTCAAGGCCGACGGCCCGCTCGACCTCCGCCTGAACCCCACGCGTCCACCCTCCGCCGCCGACTGGCTCGCCAAGGTTTCGGAGGCTGATCTGGCCGCCGTGCTGGCCGAGAACGCCGACGAGCCCAAGGCCGCGTTGCTGGCGCACGAGCTCGTGGCCCGCCGGGCCGCCACGCCCTTCACCCGCACCCGCCAGCTGGCCGACGCCATCCGTGATATCCTCCGCCTGCCCAAGCCCGTTCGCGGCGAGGAAACCGACGACACAGTCGTGCGCCGGGTCTTCCAGGCACTGCGAATCGCCGTGAACGACGAGTTTGGTGTGCTCGACCTCTTCCTGCGCAACCTGCCCTATGCCCTGAAGCCCGGCGGGCGCGTCGCGATCCTGACCTTTCATTCCGGCGAGGACCGCCGGGTGAAACACGCCTTTAAGGCCGGCCTGCGCGACGAACTCTACTCGGCCGTGAGCGAGGAAGTCATCCGCGCCGGCCCGGAGGAACTCCGCGCCAATCCCCGCAGTTCCTCCGCCAAGCTTCGCTGGGCCGTGCGGACATGAAACGGGAACGGTAGGGGCCGTTGCCCTCAACGGCCCGGGCGCTTGGGGCAAGCGCCCCTACCAAATAAAAAGCCGGGCCCGAGGGCCCGGCTTGGGAATAGGCGGGAAACGGCGGACTCAGGCGCCGGCCGGGATGAGGTCGTCGACAGAGTCGCTCTCGACGTTGACGTCGGCAAAGAGCCACGTGGACAGGTAACGCTCCGTGCTGGACGGGATGATCGCCACGATCTGCTTGCCCTTGTTTTCCGGACGCTTGGAGAGCTGGATGGCCGCCCAAACCGCGGCGCCGGAGGAAATGCCGACCGGAATGCCGTCGAGCTGGTTGACCTGCTTCGAGACCGGGCCGGAATCGGCCTCCTTCACGCGGATGACCTCGTCGTAGATCTTGGTGTTCAGCACGCCAGGCACGAAGCCGGCACCGATGCCCTGGATCTTGTGCGGGCCGGGCGTGCCGCCGGAAAGGATCGGCGAGGCATCCGGCTCGAGGGCGACGATCTTGATCGACGGCTTGCGGGTCTTCAGGACCTCGCCGACCCCGGTGATGGTGCCGCCGGTGCCGATGCCCGACACGATGATGTCCACCTTGCCGTCCGTATCGCGCCAGATCTCCTCGGCGGTCGTCTTACGGTGGATGGCCGGGTTGGCCGGGTTGGCAAACTGCTGGAGGATGATGCTGTGCGGGATCTTGGCGGCGAGCTCCTCGGCCTTGGCGATGGCGCCCTTCATGCCCTTGGGCCCCTCGGTGAGGACGACACGGGCGCCGAGGATCTTGAGGAGCTTGCGGCGCTCGGTGCTCATCGTCTCCGGCATGGTCAGGATGAGCTTGAGGCCCTTGGCGGCGGCGACGAAGGCCAGCGCGATGCCGGTGTTGCCGCTGGTCGGCTCAATGATGACGCTGTCCTTGGTGATCTTGCCGGCCTTGATGGCGTCATTGATCATCGAGAAACCGATGCGATCCTTGACACTCGAAAGGGGGTTGAAGAATTCCAGCTTGAGCAGGATCTCCGCCTGGGCGCCGTGGGCGGCGGCGGTGCGGTTCAGGCGAACGAGGGGCGTGTTGCCGATGGTCTCGGTGATGTCGTTGTATATCTTGGCCATGATCGTCGTGGGTTGAGTTGAGGTTGGGTTAAGTTAGATGAGTCGTCGCTCGAGGCAACCCCGAGCTTGTCATAAAGCGCGGGGCCCAGGGGCATCAAATGGCATAGTCTTCCGTAAACGAACGCGTCTGACGCAGGCGGAGCAGCACCAGGCTATTGACCCGCAGGTCCAGCCGGACGAGCTCGGCGCGGGAGACCTCGGCCTCGACCGTCTCGCGGTTCTCGACCTGCTCCAGCGTCAGCCGGGCCTGCGGCCCGGCGGCGTGGATGTAGCGCAGCACGGCGGGGATGCCGGGGCCGCCGGTCTCGTGCGGCACGACCTCGATGTCATGGGGCCGGACAAAGATCTGGCCGTTGCTTTGGAGCCCTCCGGCCGGCAGCGGCGGCGTGGTGCCGGCGGCCAGGGCCGTGGCCTTGAGCACGTTTACGTTGCCGAGGAACTGGTAGACGAAGGGCGTCGCCGGCCGGTCATAGACCTCCTGCGGCGTGCCGACCTGCTCGATCTTCGCCTGGTTCATGATGACGACCTCGTCGGCGATCTCGAGCGCCTCCTCCTGGTCATGGGTCACGAACAGCGTGGTGAGGTGGATTTCCTCGTGAAACTTGCGGAGCCAGCGGCGGAGCTCCTTGCGGACCTTGGCGTCAAGGGCGCCGAACGGCTCGTCGAGCAGGAGGACCTTGGGCTCGACCGCGAGCGCGCGGGCCAGGGCGACGCGCTGGCGCTGGCCGCCGGAGAGCTGGTGCGGGTAGCGCTCGGCGAGGTTGTCGAGCTGGACGAGCTTGAGCAGCTTGTGCACGCGGTCCGCGATCTCGGACGGGGGCGGACGGTTCTGCCGGCGCACCTTCAGGCCGAAGGCGATGTTCTCGAACACCGTCATGTGGCGGAAGAGCGCGTAATGCTGGAAGACGAAGCCGACCTTCCGCTTGCCGGCCTCGACGTTGGTCACGTCCTCGCCGTGGAACTGGATGCGCCCGCTGCCCTCGTCGGCGTATTCCAGGCCCGCGATGATCCGCAGCAGCGTGGTCTTGCCCGAACCCGAGGGCCCGAGCAGAGCGGTGAGCTTGCCGCTCTTGACCGTGAGGCTCACGTCGGCGAGCGCGGTGTATTGCCCGAAGGTCTTGCGGATGTTGTAGACTTGGACGCTCATGGAAGATCAGGCGGTCCCCTTGTGGGCGCGCCACTCGACCAGGCTCTTGAGGAGCAGGGTCAGCAGCGCGAGCAGGGCCAGCAGGGAGGAGACGGCGAAGGCGGCGACGAAGTTATATTCGTTATACAGAATCTCGACGTGCAGCGGCATGGTGTTGGTCTCGCCGCGGATGTGGCCGGAGACGACGGACACGGCGCCGAACTCGCCCATCGCCCGGGCGTTGCAAAGGATGACGCCGTAGAAGAGGCCCCACTTGATGTTGGGCACCGTCACGCGCCAGAAGGTCTGCCAGCCGCTCGCGCCGAGCGTGAGCGCGGCGTATTCCTCATCGTTGCCCTGCGCCTGCATGAGCGGGATGAGTTCGCGGGCCACAAAGGGGAACGTGACGAAGATCGTCGCCAGCACGATGCCCGGCACGGCGAAGATGACCTTGAAATCCTGCTCGATGAGCCACGCCTGCAGGCCCGGCAGCCACGGAGCCTCGGCGTTGAGGTATTGGCCATACCAGCCCTGCGCGCCAAAAACCAAAACGTAGATCAGGCCGGAGATGACCGGCGACACGGCGAACGGCAGGTCGATGAGGGTGATCAGCAGGCTTTTCCCGCGGAACTCGAACTTCGCGATGCACCAGGCCGCAGCCACGCCGAAGACCAGGTTGGCCGGCACCGCGATGCTAGCCGTGAGCAGCGTAAGCCGGAGCGCGCTCAGCATGTCGGGGTCGGTGAAAGAGTGGAAGAAAGGGCTGATCCCCTTGCGCAGCGCCTCGGTGAACACGGCGGCCAGCGGCAGCACAAGGAAGCACGCCACGAACAGCAGCGCGATCGTCATGAACACCACGCGGACCCACACCGGGTTGCGGATGACGCGCGGGCCGGTGCCGCGGGGCGCCGGCTTGCTCGCCAGGGTGGATGTGGCGGTCAGGGCCATGTCAGACGCGGTAGTAGCGGCGGCTCCATTTCTGGAGCAGGTTGATGAGCAGCAGGAGGACGAAGGACGCGACCAGCATGACGACCGCGATCGCCGTGGCGCCGCGATAGTCGTATTGCTCGAGCTTGGTGATGATCAGGAGCGGGGTGATCTCGCTGTGCTGCGGCATGTTGCCGGCAATGAAGACGACCGAGCCGTATTCACCGAGGGCGCGGGCGAAGGAGAGCGCGAAACCCGTGATCAGGGCGGGCAGCAACTCGGGAAAGATGACGCGCGTCATGGTCTGCCAGCGGTTGGCGCCGAGGGTGGCGGATGCCTCCTCCAGTTCCGGCTCCAACTCCTCCAGCACGGGCTGCAGCGTGCGCACCACGAAGGGCAGGCCGACAAAGGTGAGCGCGAGGAAAATGCCCGGCCGGTCGAAGGCCACCTTGCTGCCGAGCCAGTTCTGCCAGTCGATCCACGGGATCCAGCCGGCCAGCCGGTTCACGCCGCCGGCCCAGAGGGGATCGAGCCACTGCCCCACCCAGCCGTTGGGCGCGTAGATCGCCGTCAACGCGATGCCCGCCACGGCGGTCGGCAGCGCGAACGGCAGGTCGACGAGCGCATCCACCACCTTCCGGCAGGGAAAGGTGTAACGCACCAGCACCCACGCCAGGATGCCGCCGAACACGGCGTTCACCATGGCGGCCAGCAGCGAGATGCCGAAGCTGACCTTGTAGGAAGCCACGACGCGCGGCGACGTCACCGCCGCCCAGAAGTCTGCCCAGCTCAGCCCCGCCGTCTTGAGAAACGCCGCCGACAGCGGGATCAGCACGATCAGTCCCAGATACGCCAGCGTGAAGCCCAGCGACAGGCCGAAGCCGGGCAGGACGCGGCGGCGGAAACGGGGCAGACTGATGGCGGCGGTGCTCACAGGTGGGCTCCCGGGGTGATGGAGCCCCAACATTCAGCCAGAATTGACCGCTGGGCGCAACAGATTGCCTCCAGTTGGTGTGTCATCAGTTCGGCTGAATTGTGCAGGGCCATGGCCGTTTAGAGGTGCTGCCCGTAGGCGAGAAACCCGCGGTAGCGGACGATGAAGCGCTTCAGGATCGACGCCACGGCCTCGCGGTAGAAGTCGGGTGACCAGTCGGCGGGCACACGCAGGGTCAGGTCGAGCGGCCGGAACGGCAGGTCGTCGCCCAGCGAGAGCGGGCCGGTCACCGGGGCCGGGCCGGACTCGACCTCCCAGCGCACCGCGAATGGCTCGAAGTCCTCCGACGAGAGAAAGGCCACGCTGGAGGCGGCCCCGCCGGTCATGCGCAGCCGCAGCGTGACGGTGTCATCGGCCGGGACGGTCTCGATCCGGATGAACGCGTGGTAGCTGCGCAGCTTGGAATCCTTGGCCAGCAGGTCGATCTCCGGTGCCGAGGGAGCGGCCCAGCCCTGGGCGGTGAGATCGCGTCCGTCCGCCTGCCGCAGGTGCCCGAGCAGATCGACCAGCGGATAGAAGGCCACATGCAGGCTCTGGCCGAGGTCGGGCTCGCGCGTGAGTTCCTCGACCAGGTGCAGCAGCGCCAGCGTGGGTCGCAGGTCGCGGCTGTCGAGGCCGGCCAGGAACGCCAGGCGCGGGGATTCCTCGGAGGTGTGCGGCCCGAAATAGACGAACCGCGGCACGTAATGCTGTTTGCCGGCGTGTTGGAACGGCCCGAGCGGCGTGCCGAAGACATGCTCCGAGCGCTGCGCGAGGCCGTAGAGGGTGGAAAGCTGCTCGCCGAGGGCGGCGGACAGCGAAAGGGAGGACGCCGGCGGGCGCGCGCGGGCGACCGTCGCGGGACGGGAAGAATGGGTGCTCATGATGGATATCATCGAGTAAAAGGATCCGCCGCGCACACGCGCGCCGTCGCCCGGTAGCGAACGCGCGCGGCGGATATCGTTGATGGATTACTTGGCGTAGATCTGGTCGAAGGTGCCGCCGTCGGCGAAGTGGACTTTCTGGGCCTGGGCCCAGCCGCCGAAGGCCGCGTCAATGGTGAACAGCTCCAGCTTGGCGAAGTTCCCCGGGTATTTCGCGGCAATGGCCTGGTTGCGCGGGCGGTAGTAGTTCCGTGCCGCGATCTCCTGGCCCTCGTCGGTGTAGAGATAGTCAAGGTAGGCCTTGGCCACCTCGGCCGTGCCCTTCTTCTTCACGACCCTGTCGACCACGCTGATGGTCGGCTCGGCGAGGATGCTGAGGGACGGCACGACGATCTCGAACTTGTCGGCGCCGAATTCCTTGAGGACGAGGAAGGCCTCGTTCTCCCACGAGATGGCGACGTCGCCGATTTCGCGCTGCACGAAGGTCGTCGTCGAGCCGCGCGCGCCGCTGTCGAGCACGGGCACGTTCTTGAAGAGCTTCGCGACAAAGGCCTTCGCCGCGTCGTCGCTGCCGAGCTTGCGCTTGGCGAATTCCCAGGCGGCGAGGTAATTCCAGCGCGCGCCGCCCGAGGTCTTCGGGTTCGGGGTGATCACGCCGACGCCCGGCTTCACGAGGTCGTCCCAGTCCTTGATGCCCTTCGGGTTCCCCTTGCGGACGAGGAACACGATGGTGCTGGTGTAGGGTGCCGAGTTGTCCGGCAGGCGCTTCTGCCAGTCCTTCGGGATCAGCTTGGCGACGTCGTAGAGCGCATCGACGTCGGCCGCCAGCGCGAGGGTGACGACATCGGCCGGGAGGCCGTCGATCACGCCGCGGGCCTGCTTGCCCGAGCCGCCGTGCGACTGCTTGATGGTGACGTCGTCACCGTTCTTCGCCTTCCAGTGGGCGGCGAAGGCCTTGTTGTATTCGACGTAGAACTCGCGCGTCGGGTCGTAGGAGACGTTGAGGAGCTCGACGGTCTTGGCGGAAGCCGCGCTGGCAAAACCGAGCGCGAGCAGGGAGAGGAGGAAGAATTTGAGTTTCATTGCAAGGAATGGATTCGGGTTAGAACGCGAGCTGGAAGCGGGTGATGAAGGCCTTCTCATCCTGGCGGAGGGCCGTGCTGGTCGGGACGGCGGGTGCACCGGCGGCGAAGTCGAAGGCCGTCTGGTAGTAGTCCAGTTTGAAGGCGACCGCCTTGCTCAGATACCAGTTCAGGCCCAGGCCGAGCGAGGAGGCCTCGTTCGCGCTGGCCGCCGCGGAGGCATAGAGCGGGAAGGCGGCGTCATCGATCTTCACGTTGGCGAAGCGGCCGGTGACCTCGAAGGCGCCCCAGGTGCCCTTGCTGTAGTCGAAGTTCGTGACCGGCACGACGCCGGCATAGGACGAATTCTCCCCGGTGAGCACGTAGCCGGCGGCCAGCTGCCAGGCCTTGTTCTGGAGCTCGGTCTTCAGGCCGGTGGCGGAGGGACGGACGTTGACCGCGGACACCGTGTATTCACCCAGAAGGCCGAAGGAGCCGTTGCGGTAGTCCAGCTGGGGCGAGATGCGCCAGTTCGGGCCGTCGGTGATGGTCGTGGCCAGGTAGGAGAAGAAGGTCTGCTGGCCGTCGGTGCGGTAGCCGCCGGTGCGGCCGGCGGTGCCCTTCTCGCGGCCGTAGCTGGCCGCGACGCCGAAAGAGAGACCCTGCAGCGGCGAACCGGCGGAGTCCTTGAACGGCGTGGCGAAGAGACGGGCCACGAAATCCTTCTCGTTGTCGAAGTCGGCGTTGGTGGTGCTCGCGCCGTCGGCCACGCCGTTGATGACGCCGACCGTGTAGTTGAGCTTGCCGCCGAGGATGTCGCCGCCCGCCGTGATGCCGAGGTCGCGGTTGGGCACCAGGTTGTTGGCGATGGAGCGCTCGTTGAAGAAGGTCCAGGTGTCGGACTGGAGGTGCTCCAGGCCGATCGGCGCCTTGAACTTGCCGAGCTTGAACTGCAGCGCCGGGCTGACGGCGATGTTGAAGTTGGCGTCGAGGATGCTCACGGCGCTGCCGCCGAACTCGGTCACGAGCTGGAACGAATAGTTCTTGGCGAAGACGCCCTCGGCGATCACGCGGGCGCGGCGCAGGACGAAGCCGTTGTTGTTCAGGCCGGCCGCGGCGCCGCCGTCATTGAAGAATGCGCGGTGGTCGAGCTGCACGAGGCCGCGCAGCCGGAGCGAGTTGGCGGCGTCGGCCGAGGCGAAGGTGACGCCCTTGTCGTTGACCGTGATCTTGGGCGTGGCGGGGGCAGCGGCGGTGGCGGCCTCCTCCTTGAGTTCGATCTGGCGGGCCAGGACCTTGAGCTGCTGTTGCAGGGCCTGGACCTGGTCGCGCAGGACCTGGAGTTCGGAGCTGTCCACCGGGGCGGCGGCAAGCGAGACGGTGAAGGCGGTCGCGGTGAGAAGCGCGGCGCCGGTGCGGATGAAGTTCCTCATGGGAGCGGATGTTTGATGAGCGTAACTTCCCGGGGACGGGTCAGCCGTGCAGATGGATGTCGGGTCGGTATTGGCCTCCGCAGGTGGCGGTAGGCGGGTTAAAATCTAGTCGGAGTCCGATTTGCGGACGCCGGGGGCGATGCGGGTCTTCTCGGTGCGCTCGATCTGGGTGACGCGGCCGTCGTGGACGACGAGCTGCACCACACCGTAGCGGAGGGATTCGACCTTTTCCTGGACGACGCGCAGCCAGTCGGGGTGCGCGCCGGGATTGGCGGGGATGATGGATTCGCTCATATGGCGTAGTCTCCTAAGAGTTGATGAATGACACCCTCGGTGGGGCTGAGGCGCTTGGCGGGGCTGGTGCCCGCGCCGCGCGCTTTCTTGGTCTTGGTGGTCTCAAGCGGAACGCTGAAAGGCAGCGGCAGGCCGTCACGCACCAAGCTGCGGGTGGTGACCTCGACGACGTCGGCCAGCGTGTAGCGGTCAAGGATGGCGGCGATGGCGTTGCGCACGTCGAGCATGAGCATCCGCAGGCCGCAGTGGGCCTCGTCCGGGCAGTTGCACGGCGCGTAGGCCGTCTGACTGACGCAGCCGATGGGCGCCAGCGGGCCGTCGATCAGGCGGACGATCTCGCCGATGTGGATCTGGCTGGACGGCTTGGCGAGCCGGTAGCCGCCATGCTTGCCCCGTTCGCTCTCCACGAAGCCGGCCTCGCGCAGCTGCTGCATCACCTGTTCAAGGAACTTGATCGGCAGGTCCTCGGCCTTGGCCAGCTCCGTCACCCGCACCAGCGAACGCCCCACCTTGGCGGCGATGCCAAGGTTGATCAGGGAGCGGAGGGCGTATTCGCCGCGTTTGGAGAGTTTCATAGGACAGTATTTGAATCTACATTAGTTTAGTATGAATTAAAGCAAGGGCTATTTTGCTGCTTTCCAATGTTCTATGACACAAGGGCTAAAGCTTCAGCCTCAGCCCGTCGTAAGCCAATTGGACGCCCCGGGGCAGCTTCCGGTTCCATGTCTCGTGCTCCACCCCATGGGTCAGGTGCGTCAGGTAAGTTGTCGGGGAGGCGATTTCGGCCGCGGCGGCACAGGCTTCCTCAATGTTCATGTGCGTCGGGTGGGGCTCGACGCGCAGGCCGTCCAGGCACACCACGTCGGCTCCCGTGGCCAAGGCCACAGCCTCGCGGGGGATGCGTTTGCAGTCGGAGTAATATACGAATTTTTTGCCCGACGACTTTTCCTGGAACACCAGGCCGAGCGTGTTGACGCCGCCGTGCGGCAGCAGCGTGGAGTGGATCGTGCCCTGCGGGAATTCCAGGACCGGCGGCATGATCACGAGCTTGAAGGCCGCATAACCTTTCGCCACCGGGCGCTCGGCGATCGCGTAGGGAAACATCGCGAGCACGCGCGCCATGCCCTCGTCGGTGGTGTGGATCGGCAGGGCCGTGCCGCCGCGCAGGTCGCAGAAGCGCCGCAGGTCATCCATGCCCGTGATATGGTCGTTGTGGCCGTGCGTGAGGATGAAGACGTCGAGCTGACGGATATTCTCCCGCAGGCACTGCAGCCGGAACTCGGGCGACGCGTCGACCTGGATGTGCAGCCCGTCCATCACGACATGGATGCTCGCCCGCGTGCGCCGATTGCGCGGGTCGGCCGAGGTGCAGACCGCGCAATCGCACGCGATCATCGGCACCCCCTGCGACGTGCCCGTGCCCATGAAGATGACTTCCATGCCCGCAGCGAAACACGGCCCCGGCGCGGACGGAAGCAAAAGAAAAGGCGCGCTCCGGAGAGCGCGCCTTGAAACTGATGCGATTGGATCGACCCGGACTTAGTAGTCCATGCCGCCCATGCCGCCGCCACCGTGGCCGCCGCCGGGGGCCGGAGGAGCGGACTTCTCCGGGAGGTCGGTGATCATGCACTCGGTCGTCAGGAGCAGGCCCGCGATCGAGGACGAGTTCTGCAGCGCGGTGCGCGTGACCTTCGTGGGGTCGACGACGCCGGCCTTGACCAGGTCCTCGTATTCGCCGGAGGCGACGTTGTAGCCGTAGTTGCCCTTGCCGGCCAGGATGTTGCCGACCACGACCGCACCCTCGACGCCCGCGTTCGAGCAGAGCATGCGGATCGGGTGCTCGACAGCGCGGCGCACGATCTGGGCGCCGATGGCCTCGTCACCCTCGAGCTTGAGGCTGTCGATGACCTTGACGGTGCGGAGGAGCGCGACGCCGCCGCCGGCGACGATACCCTCTTCCACGGCCGCCCGGGTGGCGTGCAGCGCGTCTTCGACGCGGGCCTTCTTCTCCTTCATCTCAACCTCGGTGGAGGCACCGACATTGATGACGGCGACGCCGCCGGCGAGCTTGGCGAGGCGCTCCTGGAGCTTCTCGCGGTCGTAATCGCTGGTGGTCTCGTCGATCTGGCGGCGGATCTGCTTCACGCGGCCCTGGATGTCGGAGGACTTGCCGCCGCCCTCGACGATGGTGGTGTTCTCCTTGTCGACGACGATGCGCTTGGCGCGGCCGAGGTCGGCCGCGGTGAGGTTCTCGAGCTTGAGGCCGAGGTCCTCGGTGATGCACTTGCCGCCGGTGAGGACCGCGATGTCCTCGAGCATGGCCTTGCGGCGGTCGCCGAAGCCGGGGGCCTTGACGGCGCACACGTTGATCGTGCCGCGGATCTTGTTCACGACGAGCGCGGCGAGGGCCTCGCCCTCGACTTCCTCGGCGATGACGAGGAGGGGCTTGCCGCTCTTGGCGACGGTCTGGAGCAGCGGGAGGAACTCCTGCAGGTTGGCGATCTTCTTCTCGTGGATGAGCACGTAGGCGTCCTCGAGGACGGCCTCCTGGGCCTCCGCGTTGGTGGCGAAGTAGGGAGACAGGTAGCCCTTGTCGAACTGCATGCCCTCGACGACGTCGAGGGTGGTCTCGATGGACTTGGCCTCTTCAACCGTGATGGTGCCGTCCTTGCCGACCTTGTCCATGGCGTCGGCGATGATGTTGCCGATCGTCTCGTCCCAGTTGGCGGAGACGGTGGCGACCTGGCGGATCTCCTCGCGGTCGGAGACCTTCTTGGAGATCTTGTGCAGCTCGGCGACGGCGGCCTCCACGGCCTTGTCGATGCCGCGCTTGAGGTAGATCGGGTTGGAACCCGCGGTGACGTTCTTCAGGCCTTCGCGATAGATGGCCTCGGCCAGCACCGTGGCGGTGGTGGTGCCGTCGCCGGCGGCGTCGGAGGTCTTGGAGGCGACTTCCTTCACCATCTGGGCGCCCATGTTCTCATAGGGGTCCGGAAGCTCGACTTCCTTGGCGACGGTAACGCCGTCCTTGGTGACGGTCGGGGAACCGAATTTCTTGTCGATCACGACATTCCGGCCCTTGGGCCCGAGGGTGACCTTGACGGCGCGGGCGAGGATCTCGACACCGCGGAGGATTTTCTGACGAGCGGCCTCGTCGAAGAGGAGTTGTTTGGCTGCCATAGTAGTTTCTGAGTTTTAAGAGTTAATATTGGGTGCGACGCGGCCGGTTAGCCGATGACGCCGAGAATGTCGTCCTCGCGGACGAGCGTGAACTTCTGGTCGTCGATCTTCACCTCGGTGCCGCCGTATTTGGAGATGAGGACCTTGTCGCCGACCTTCACCTCGAAGGGCGTGACCTTGCCGTTCTCGTCCTTCTTGCCGGTGCCGAGGGCGATGACCTTGGCCTCCTGCGGCTTTTCTTTGGCGCTGTCCGGAATGATGATTCCGCCGCGGACTTGTTCTTTTTCCTCGATGTGCTGCACGAGCACGCGATCACCGATGGGTTTGATGTTCACTTTAGCCATATTGGTTTTTGTGGTTGGGGTTTAAGTGTGGTGGTTAAGAAGGACGAACCCGCCCCGCGGAAAGCGGGAGCGGGCTCGCACTAAAGTTACTTTTTCTCGTCGTCGACGATCTCGACGTCGGCATCGACGACCTTGCCCTCGGCCTTCTTGGCGGCCTTGGGCTCGGCGGTCGGGCCGGCCTCGGTGGTCGTGGCGCCCGGCTGGGCACCCGCGGCGGCCTGGGCCGCCTGCGCCTGCTGGTAGAGCTCGGCGCCGATCTTCGAGAGGTTCTCGAGCGCGGCCTTCATCTTCGCGGGGTCGTTGGACTCGAGCTCCTTCTTGCCCTCGGCGATGGCGGCCTCGAACTTGCCCTTCACGTCGGCGGGGAGCTTGTCGCCCGCGTCCTTGAGGGTCTTCTCGAGCTGGTAGATCGTCGTGTCGAGCTGGTTCCTGGTCTCGACGGCCTCCTTGCGCTTGGCGTCCTCGGCGGCGTTGAGCTCGGCCTCCTTGGTCATCTTCTCGACCTCCTCCTTGGAGAGGCCGGACGAGCCCTGGATGGTGATCTTCTGCTCCTTGCCGGTGCCGAGGTCCTTGGCGGAGACGTGCAGGATGCCGTTGGCGTCGATGTCGAAGGTGACCTCGATCTGCGGCGTGCCGCGCGGCGCCGGCGGGATGCCGTCGAGCTTGAACGTGCCGAGGTTCTTGTTGTCGCGGGCCATCGGGCGCTCGCCCTGCAGGACCACGATCTCGACGCCCGGCTGGTTGTCGCTGTAGGTCGAGAAGGTCTGCGTCTTCTTGGAGGGAATGGTGGTGTTGCGCGAGATCATCGGCGTGGCGACGTCGCCGGCCGTCATGATGCCGAGCGTGAGCGGGGTCACGTCGAGCAGGAGCACGTCCTTGACGTCACCGCGGAGCACGCCGCCCTGGATGGCCGCGCCGACCGCGACGACCTCGTCGGGGTTCACGCCCTGGTGCGGGACCTTGCCGCCGAGGTTCTTGGCGATGTCGACGACCTTCGGCATGCGGGTCATGCCGCCGACGAGCACGAGCTCGTCGATCTTGTCGGAGGCGATGCCAGAGTCCTTGAGACAGTTCTTGAAGGGCTGGATGCAGCGCTCGAAGAGGCTGTCGCAGATCTGCTCCATCTTCGCGCGGGTCAGCTGCAGGTTGAGGTGCTTCGGGCCCGAGGCGTCCGCCGTGATGAACGGCAGGTTGATGTCGTAGGTGGTCGCGGAGGAGAGCGCGATCTTGGCCTTCTCAGCCTCTTCCTTCAGGCGCTGGAGCGCCATCGGGTCCTTGCGGAGATCGATGCCGTTTCCCTTCTTGAAAGACTCGACGAGCCAGCCGATCAGGGCGTCGTCCCAGTTGTCGCCGCCGAGGTGGGTGTCGCCGTTGGTGGCCTTCACCTCGAACACGCCGTCGCCGATCTCGAGGATCGAGACGTCGAAGGTGCCGCCGCCGAGGTCAAACACGGCGATCTTCTCGTCCTTCTTCTTGTCGAGGCCGTAGGCGAGCGAGGCGGCCGTGGGCTCGTTGATGATGCGGAGCACGTCGAGGCCGGCGATCTTGCCGGCGTCCTTGGTGGCCTGGCGCTGGGCGTCGTTGAAATAGGCGGGGACCGTGATGACGGCCTGGCTGATCTTCTCGCCGAGATAGGTCTCGGCGTCGGCCTTCAGTTTGCCGAGGACGAACGCGGCGATCTGCTGCGGGGCGAACTGCTCGGTCTTGTCGCCGACCTGGACCTCGATGTAGGCGTCGCCATTCTTGCCGGCGACCACCTTGTAGGGGAGGTTCTTGGCCTCCTCGCTGACCTCGGTGAATTTGCGGCCGATGAGGCGCTTGGCGGAGAAAATGGTGTTCTTCGGGTTGGTCACGGCCTGGCGCTTGGCGGCCTGGCCAATGACGCGCTCGCCGGTCTTGGTGAACGCCACGACGGACGGCGTCGTGCGCGCGCCCTCGGCGTTCGGAATGACCACCGGCTCGCCACCCTCCATGATCGCCATGCAGGAGTTGGTCGTGCCCAGATCGATGCCTAGAATCTTGCTCATGTGCATTCTCTAGCAATGCCCGTGCCCCTGCCCCGATCGTTTCTTTTGTCATTAATAGACAGTTATTTATAATAAATACGTGTGCCTTCAAATGATCGCCCCATGCTCATTTCAGGGCCACCGTGGCACAACTTTCCCGGGCTGTGTCACACTGTGCCACGGGGTGGGAAGGTGGTTCAGCAGGCTGGCGCACAACAAAGCCAGACACCTACCGTTGTCCAAAACCACTGGTTGAAAAACCCGCCCCCGCACCTACGGTCCAGCACATGGAGACCTTGCATGTGCCCGCGACGGTGCCGGTGATGACGTTGCCCAACACGGTCTTCTTTCCGCAGGCGCTGCTGCCGCTCCACATCTTCGAGCCGCGCTACCAGCAGATGCTGCGCGATGTGCTCGCCAGCGACCGGATGTTCGCCGTCGCCCATCTCGATGCCCGGCGCCAACAGGATCCCAAGCTGGTCGAACCGCTCCACCTGACCGCCTCGGTCGGCATCATCCGCGCGTGCCAGAAGGGGGAAGGCGACACCTCCAACCTTCTCCTTCAGGGCATCTGCCGCGTCACGGTGAAGAAGATCGTCCGCGAGGATCCTTACCGTGTCATCGCCGTCAAGCCACTCACCACCACCGCCGGCACGCACCACGCCGAGCTCGAGGTTCTGCGGCTCGAGGTGATGCGCCTGCTCAACGTCCGCCGCCGCCTCGGGACGCCGGCGCCGAAGGGCATGACGCAGTTCCTCGAAAGCATCGACGACATCGACACCTTCGCCGACATTGCGGTCTTCAACCTCTGCGAGGACAGCGCCATCAAGCAGCAGCTCCTCGAAACACTCGAGACCCGCCGCCGCCTGCAGCTCTTCGCCGCGTCGCTCAAATCCGAGATCGAGGCCCAGCGCCTGCGCCGCAAGCTCCAGGGCCACCTGCCCGACGACCACATCGTGGATAACTGAGCGGACCTCCGAAACGGTTCTCTTAGCGTGCCACTTCAGCGCTGATTCCGGGCTGGCTTGCCAGCCGTAGCCGCAACGAAAGCGTCGCATACGCGTAGCCGGCCAAACTCTCGATTACTTACCCGCTCTGGTCCCGCACCGAGCGAAGGATGGAGCCGCTTGTCGGATTTGAACCGACGACCTACTCATTACGAATGAGTCGCTCTACCAACTGAGCTAAAGCGGCGAAAATTGAAGCGGCATTCGGCGGATTTGCCCCGGGTGAGGCAAGCACGTTTTTGAAACTCTTCCCCGGCACCCACATGACCGTTGTTGCCGTCCGCCCCGCGGGGTCCTAAACCTGCCCGCCTTGAAGACCGATCTCTTCGATTACCCGCTGCCTGACAGGCTCATCGCGCAGCAACCGGCCGACCGGCGCGACGCCTCTCGCTTGCTCGTCGTGCACCGGTCGGAGCACCGGATCGAGCACCGGCATTTCCGCGACTTGCCGGAATACCTGCAGCCCGGCGACTGCCTCTTCCGCAACAACGCCGCGGTCATCCCCGCCCGCCTGCACGCCATGCGCCCCACCGGCGGACAGGTCGAGTGCCTGCTGCTTCGTCCCGCCGCTGCCGCCAGTGAATGGTGGTGCCTGGTCCGCCCCGGCAAAAAACTTCCCGCCGGCGCGACCTTCGGCCTCGACGGCGTGTTCACCGCCACCGTCCGCGAAAAAACCGACGACGGCCCGGTGCGGGTCGCCTTTGCCACCAACGACGGCGACATCCTCGCCGTGGCCAATCGCATCGGCGACATGCCGCTGCCACCCTACATCACCGGGCACGACAACGACGCGGCCCGCTCCATCGACCGCGAGCGCTACCAGACCGTCTATGCCGACCGCGCGCACCAGGTCGCGGCGGCCGCGCCGACCGCCGGCCTGCATTTCACGCCGGAACTGCTCGCGCAGCTTGCGACCCAGGGCATCTCGACCGCCGACCTCACGCTGCATGTCGGGCTGGGCACGTTCCGCCCGATCGCCACGGATCACGTCGAGGATCACCCGATCCACCGCGAGGTGTATGAAATCCCGGCCGTCACCCAACAGGCACTCTTCAAGCCCGTCCAGCGCCGCATCGCGGTCGGCACCACCTCGGTCCGCACGATCGAGCACTACCTGTCGCTCCACTCCGCGCCAACCGGCCGCGATTTCCTGGGCGAGGCCGACATCTTCATCTACCCGCCCCGCACGCTCCGCGGAGTGGATGCGCTTATCACCAATTTTCACCAGCCCCGCTCCACCCTGCTCTGCCTGGTGTCCGCTTTCCTGACGCCCGGCTCGGCCGACGGCATCGTCTGGCTGAAGGAAATCTACGCCGAGGCGGTGGCGCGCGAATACCGCTTCTTCAGCTACGGCGACGCCATGCTTATTTTGTGAAAATTTCGTGACCAACCAGTATGTAGTTGCATTAGCAACTACTCGGCCTATCCCTGTCCTCGAATTCGCTCCCTCAACCCATCACCACACTAATATGAAACGCCTCCTAGCCCTGTTCGCCGTCCTCAGTCTCGCCGCCAGTTCCCAGGCCGCGGTCGAGGTCTATAAGATCGATGCCACGCACTCCTCGATCAACTACAGCCTCCGCCACATCCTTTCCAAGTATACCAGCAGCTTCACCAAGCTCAGCGGCGAAATCACCGTCGACCGCGACAACCTCGAGAAGAGCAGCGTCACCGCCACCATCGACGTCGCCAACCTGACGACCGACAGCGAGGGCCGCGACAAGCACATCAAGAGCCCCGATTTCTTCGACACCGCCAAGTTCCCGACCGCCACCTTCAAGAGCAAATCCTGGAAGAAGACCGGCGAGAACACCTTCGACGTCACCGGTGACCTCACGATCAAGGACATCACCAAGGAGGTCGTCCTCAAGACCACGCTCCTCGGCTTCGGCCCCGGCATGCGTCCCGGCACGCTGCTCTCCGGCTGGGAGGCCACGACCACGATCAAGAAGTCCGAGTTCGGCCTGGCCGGCCCCGCGATGCTGCAGAAGGCGCTCGGTGACGATGTGGCCATCACGATCAACATCGAGGCCGGCGCCAAGCAGGGCTGAGTTCGGCTCCCCCGCCCCTCATTTCAAGGACGGCCCCCCGGGCCGTCCTTTCTTTTTGACCCGGCCCGCCACGACCGGGACACTCCACGCCCCATGAGACTGCTCCGCCTGCTCCCGATCCTCGCCGCGCTCACCCTTGCCGCCCGCGCCGCCGTCGAGACCTACCAGATTGACCCGGCCCACTCGTCGGTCGTCTTCAACGTCCGCCACTTCCTCGCCAAGGTCCCGGGCACCTTCGCGAAGTTCACCGGCACGCTCACCGTCGACCGCGACGATTTCACGCGCAACACCATCACCGCCACGGTCGAGATCGGCGGCATCGACACCAGGAACGAGGCGCGCAACAAGCACCTCCTCAGCGCCGACTTCTTTTTCGCCGAGAAATTCCCCGACGCCACCTTCCGCAGCACCGCCTGGAAGAAATCCGGCGCCGACACCTACACCGTTACCGGCGAGCTAACGATCAAGGGCCAGACCCGCCCGCTCGTCCTCGAGGTGAAGTTCCTCGGCTTCGCCGACGGCCAGCGCGGCGCCAAGCTCACCGGCTGGGAGGCCGTAACCACCGTCGACCGCACCGACTTTGGCGTCGGCGTCCCGGAAAAATCCATCGCCGACGAGGTCGAGCTCAGCATCAACATTGAGGCCAAGCTGCAGAAGCCCGACGCCCCAAAAGCCCCGTGACGCCCGCCGAAGTCCAGTCCCTCGTCGAGGAGGCCACCTTCGACTACACGATGGGCGATCACGACGCCGCGCTCGCCAAGCTCGCCCGCGCCTCCGCCGCCGCGCCCGACGCCTTCGAGGCCTGGCACGCGCTTGCCGAGATCAACTTCTCCCTGCGCCGCTTCGATGACGCCCTCGCCGCCGCCGACCGCGCCCTTGCCCTCCGGCCCGACGACCTCTTCATCAACACCACCCTCTCCCGCATTTGGATGGAAAAGGGCGACAAGGCCACCGCCGAGAAATACGGGGCCCAGGCCAAGATCCTCAGTTGGAAGGACCAGTTGAAGAACCCAACTGCATCTGGTGACGGTATTAAGGAGTGATCCGGGCATACGCCGGACAGGCCCGTTGACAGCCGTCCGCGCCCACCCGTAGCCTTTCCCCATGGAAAGACCCGCCTACCTGCTGGAATTCGAGAAACCGCTCCGCGAACTCGAAAAACAGCTCGAAGCCCTCCACCAGCAGTCCCTCGAGAACAACATCGATATGTCCGCCGAACTGGCGACCATCGAGGCCAAGATCGACGCCACCAAGCGCGACATCTACGAGAACCTGACCCCGTGGCAGCGCGTTCAGGTCGCCCGCCACCCGAAGCGGCCCTACGCCCTCGATTACGTCGCCGCGCTGTGCGAGGACTTCCAGGAGCTGCACGGCGACCGCCAGTTTAACGACGACCGCGCTCTGGTCGGTGGCACGGCCTTCTTCGAGGGCCGCTCCGTGATGATCATCGCCCAGCAGAAGGGCCGCGACACCAAGGAGAACATCGTCCGCAATTTCGGCATGCCCCAGCCCGAGGGCTACCGCAAGGCCCTCCGCCTGATGAAGCTCGCCGAGAAGTTCGGCCTGCCGGTCATCACCTTCATCGACACTCCCGGCGCCTATCCCGGCGTCGAGTCCGAGGCCCGCCACGTCTCCGAAGCCATCGCGGTCAATCTCCGCGAGATGGCCATGCTCAAGGTTCCCTCCGTCGCCGTCATCGTCGGCGAAGGCGGCTCCGGCGGCGCGCTCGGCATCGGCGTCACCGACCGCGTGCTGATCTTCGAGAACGCCTACTATTCCGTCATCTCGCCCGAGGGCTGCGCCGCCATCCTCTGGAAGGACCGCGCCAACGCCCCCAAGGCCGCCGAGGCCCTCAAGCTCAACGCCGCCAACCTCAAGGAACTCGCCGTCGTGGACGACGTCATCCCCGAGCCCTTCGGCGGCGCTCACACCGATCCCGCCGCCGCGGCCGCGGCGCTCAAGAAAGCCCTGATCCACCACCTCGGCGAGCTCGCCAAGCTCGATACCGGGAAGCTGCTTGATACCCGCTACGAGCGCTACCGCGCCCTCGGCGAATACCGCGAAGTCGCGGCGAAGTAAGGCGGCCAGCAGCTGGCTCGCCAGCCGTAGCCACTCAGGCTTTGGCGTGGGTGAAATGTCCTCCTTCGTGCTCGCTTCGCTCGGCGAAGGCTGGTGCCCGGGGTGGGGGTCGAACCCACAAGACTTTAGAGGTCGGTGGATTTTGAGTCCACTGCGTCTGCCAATTCCGCCACCCGGGCGACTGAGCCGGCGAGAGAAACCCACCTCACCGGTGATGTAAATCCGTTTTTCCCTGCCCGGGCGGTAATCACTCCTCCCCACTCCATCAGCCTCGGTCCTTCGGCGGAATCAGCCCGAAATCCGTGAAATCATTGAGCACGTCCGCGTGGGGCCGGTCCTGCTTGTAAACCTGCAGGATCCGGCCGTGCTCGTAATCGGTCGTCGGGATGATCCGCGGTTCCTCCCCCGGCAAAAAGATGGCGGTGTAGGCGCGGTGACGGTCGACCATGCGGCGGATGACGATCATGGCGGCCAGCATAGGCCGGATCGTTTTTTTTGCCAGTGACATCAATGTGTCAGGGCGGGCTCGCGTGATTACAGTCAGAAGTTCCGGTGCTTGCCGCCCGGCCGCCGGAGCGGCAGCCTGCCTCATGCTTAAGTCCGGCCTGCTCAACCCCGCGGTCCTCCACCTGCTCGCCCGCATCCGGCACACGAACACCCTGGTCATCGCCGACCGCGGCTTCCCCTTCTGGCCGCAGCTTGAGACGATCGACCTCTCCCTCGTCGACGGTGTGCCGACCGTCCTCCAGGTGCTCGACGCCATCCGCCCGAACTTCGTCATCGGCCGCGCCTTCGCCGCCCGCGAGTTCACCAAGGCCAACCCCGCCGCCGTGCGCAACGCCCTCACCTCCCGCCTCAAGGGCGTGCCCCTCGTCTTCGAGCCGCACGTGGATTTCAAACAGCGTGTGCCCGGCGCCATCGGTCTCATCCGCACGGGCGACACCATTCCCTACGCCAACCTGGTCATCGAGTCGGCCTGATCCCATGCAATACCGCCTGCTCGGTTCCACCGGCCTCAAGGTCTCCGTCCTCGGCTACGGTGCCTCCCCGCTGGGCAATGCCTTCCGCACGATCGACGACAACGAGGGCATCCGCACCGTGCGCACCGCCCTCGACCTCGGCATCAACTTCCTCGACACCTCGCCGCACTACGGCGTCACCAAGTCCGAGACCGTCCTCGGCCGCGCGCTGCAGGGCGTGCCGCGTGACAGCTATTACCTCGCCACCAAGGTCGGCCAGTATGGCGAGGGCAACTTCGACTTCTCCGCCGCGCGCGTGACGCGGAGCTTCGAGGAAAGCTGCGCCCGCCTCGGCACCGACTACATCGACGTCCTCCACTGCCACGACATCGAGTTCGCCGACCTCAGCCAAATCGTGAACGAAACCCTGCCCGCGCTCGTGCAGCTCCGCGATGCCGGCCGCGTCGGCCACCTCGGCATCACCGGCCTGCCGCTCAGGATCTTCCCCGCCGTCATCGACCGGGCGGCGCCCGGCACCGTTGCCGCTGTGCTGTCCTTCTGCCGCTACTGCCTCAACGACACGGCGCTCGAGTCGCTCATCCCCGCTTTCCAGGCCAAGGGCGTCGGCATCATCAACGCCTCCGCCACCGGCATGGGACTGCTCACCGAGCGCGGTGCCCCCGGCTGGCACCCGGCGCCCGCGTCCATCAAGGCCGGCTGCCGCCGCGCCGTGGAATACTGCCAGACCGTCGGTGCCGACATCACGAAGCTCGCCCTCCAGTTCGCCGTGCAGCATCCGGCCATCGCCACCACCCTCGTCGGCACCGCCAGCCTCGATAACATCCGCAAGAATGTCGCCTACATCGGGGAACCCATCGACCTCGAGCTGCTGGCCAAAGTGCGCGAGATCCTGCAGCCAATCCACAACCACAACTTCACCCGCGGCCGCCCGGAGAATCGCGACGCCATCATTGCCTGACATGCTGTCGATCACCCTCACCGAACCCGGCAAATTTGCCGCCACAACCTCGGCGCCCGAGCCGCGACCCGCACCCGGCGAGGCACTGGTCCGCGTCCACCGCATCGGCGTCTGCGGCACCGATCTCCACGCCTTCGCCGGCAACCAGCCCTTCTTCTCCTACCCGCGTATCCTCGGTCACGAACTCGGCGTCGAGGTAATCGACCCCGGCACCGAACCGCACGGCCTGAAGGCAGGCGACCGTTGCTCCGTCGAGCCCTATCTCAACTGCGACCGCTGCATCGCCTGCCGACGTGGCAAACCCAACTGCTGCACCGACCTCAAGGTTTTGGGGGTCCACGTCGACGGCGGCATGCGCCCGCTGCTAACCGTGCCGGCGCGCAAGCTCCACCGCTCCGCGAAACTCGACTACGAGCAGCTCGCCCTCGTCGAGACCCTCGGCATCGGCGCCCACGCCGTCGAGCGCGCCGAGGCGAAACCGGACGACTTCATCCTTGTCATCGGCGCAGGCCCCATCGGGCTCAGCGTCATCCAGTTCGCTCTCCTCACCGGCGCCACCGTCGCCGTTTTGGATGTCAGCGAGCCTCGCCTCGCCTTCTGCCGCCAACTCGGAGTCAAGCACACCGTCGTCGCCGGCCCTGACGCCACCGCGCAACTCAAAGCCATAGGCCACGGCGACCTGCCCACCATCGTCATCGACGCCACCGGCAACCCCAAGTCCATGGCCGCAACCTTCGACCTCGCCGCCCACGGCGGCCGCATCGTCTTCGTCGGACTCTTCCAGGGCGACCTGGCCTTCAACGACCCGAATTTTCATCGTCGCGAACTCACCGTCTGCGCCAGCCGCAACGCCCTGCCCGCCACCTTCCGCGACATCATCGCCCTGCTCGAGGCCGGCAAGGTCGACACGCGTCCCTGGATTACCCACCGCTTCAAGCTCGCCGACACTCCGGCCGTGTTCCCGAAGGACATCGCCGGCAATCCGGCTGTGCTGAAGGCCATGATCGAGGTCTGAGCGCGGTTGACGTTCGCCCAGCGACGGCAAGACTCGTCGCGCGATGTCCGACTTCCGCGCCTATGCTCCCGCCGCCTCCGCCGATGCTACGGAAATTCGACTGGCCTCCGAGGAGAGCCACCACCTCGTCACCGTGAACCGCTGCGGCCGCGGCGACCCGGTGACCGCCTTCGACGGCCGCGGCCACGAGTGGCTCACCGAATGCACCGATCCCAGCAAAGGCGCCGCGGTGCTGCGGGTGAAGGAAGCCCGTCTGGCCAAGCCGCGCCCCTTTGAAATCACGCTCGGCCAGGCCCTGCCCAAGGGCGCGACGATGGACGACATCGTCCGCCAGGCCACGGAGATCGGCGCCACCCGCATCGTCCCGCTGCTCAGCGAACGCACGCAGGTGCATCTCGATGGCGACCGCGCGGACAAGAAGGTTGAGAAATGGCGCACCGGCGCCATTGAGGCCGCCAAGCAATGCGGCAATCCCTGGTTGCCCGAGATCGCGCCGCTGCAAAATTTCCCCGCCTTCCTCGCTACCGCCACCGGCTACGACCTCAGGTTAATCGCCAGCCTCCACGCCGGCACCACGACGCTGAAAAAGGCGCTCGCCATTTATTCCGCCAAGCACGGCCACGCGCCGCGCAAGGTGCTCTGGCTCGTCGGTCCCGAGGGCGATTTCTCCCCGGCCGAGATGACCGCCTCCATCACCGCCGGCTGCTCGCCCATCACGCTCGGTCCGCTCGTGCTGCGCAGCGACACCGCCGCGGTTTACGCCTTGAGCATCCTCAGCCACGAACTGGCCTCCAGTGGTTGAAAGTTGAATGGTGAAAGTTGAAAGAAGGCATTTTTCGCGACCAGCAGATGTCTGGGCTTTCAACCTTCAACTTTCACCTTTCAACTTCTCCATCCCCCTATGATCTCACCGCTGTTCCGCCGGGCGGCCTGTGCCGCCGCCTTGTTCATCGCGCCGCTCGCGCTCGCCCTCACCTCGCCGAAGGAGCACTTCGGCTTCAACATCGGCGACGACTACCAGCTCGCCACCTACACGCAGACCGAGGCCTATTTCAAGAAGCTCACGGCCGAGTCCGACCGCCTGAAGCTCGTGGACATCGGCCCCACCGAGGAGGGCCGCCGCCAATACATGGTGATCTGCACCTCGCCGGCCAACCTGGCCAAGCTCGACCGTTACAAGGAGATCGCCGCGAAGCTCGCCCGCGCCGAGGGCCTGACCGAGGAACAGGCCCGTGCCCTCGCCGCCGAGGGCAAGGCTGTCATCTGGATCGACGGCGGCCTCCACGCCACCGAGACGCTCGGCGCCGCCCAGCTGGTCGAGACGCTCTGGACCTTCGCCAGCCGCAGCGACCCCGAGACCCTCCGCATCCTCGACAACGTCATCATCCTCTTCACCCACGCCAACCCCGACGGCCAGGAGCTCATCAGCTCATGGTATATGCGCCGGCCCGACCCGGCCACGCGCATTGTCGACCGCGAGCCGCGGCTCTACCAGAAATACATCGGCCACGACAACAACCGCGACTTCATGATGACGAACATGAAGGAGTCGGCGAACATCGCGCGGCAGCTCTACCTCGAGTGGTTCCCGCAAATCGTCTACAACCACCACCAAACCGCCCCGCAGGGCACCATCGTCGCCGCCCCGCCCTACCGCGATCCCTTCAATTATTTCTACGACCCGCTGATCATCACGTCGCTCGACGCTGTCGGCGCGGCCATGCACGGCCGCTGGATCGCCGAGGACATGCCCGGCACGACCATGAAGCGCGGTTCCGTCTTCTCCACCTGGTGGAACGGCGGCCTGCGCACCACGGTGTATTTCCACAACATGATCGGCCTGCTCACCGAGACGGCCGGCAGCCCCACGCCCATGCAGATCGCCCTCATCCCCGAGCGCCAGATCCCGTCCGGCGACCTGCCCTATCCCGTCCCGCCCCAGACCTGGCACTTCCGCCGCTCCGTCGACTACTCGCTGACGGCCAACTACGCGGTGCTCAACTACGCCGCCCGCAACCGCGACGAGCTGCTCTACAACATCTGGCACATGGGCCACAACGCCATCGAGCGCGGCAGCCGCGACCACTGGACGCTCTCGCCCAAGCGCGCCGCCGCCATGCGCACGGCCGCCACCCCCTCGGCCAAGGCCGCCGAGGGCGACGATTCCGCCTACCGCTTCGCCGCCCAGAGCGGCACCGTGGTGCCCGCCAAGTTCTACGACGAGGCGCTCAAGCAGCCCGACCAGCGCGACCCGCGCGGCTACATCATCCCGCGCGACCAGGCCGACTTCCCCACCGCGGTGAAGTTCATCAACACGCTCGTGAAATCCGGCATCGCCATCCACCGCGCCACCGCGGACTTCATGGTCGCCGGGAAAAATTATCCCGCCGGCTCCTACATCGTGAAGACCGCGCAGGCCTTCCGCCCCTTCGTCCTCGATATGTTCGAGCCGCAGGACCACCCCAACGACTTTCAATACGAAGGCGGCCCGCCGATCGCCCCCTATGACTCCGCCGGCTGGACGATCGCCTACCAGATGGGCGTGAAATTCGACCGCGTGCTCGACGGCTTCGACGGCCCCTTCGAGCGCCTGCCCTGGGGTCAGCTGCAGGACCCGCCCGCCGGCACGGTCGGCACGGGCACCGGCGGCTGGCTCGTGAGCCACCGCGCCAACAACAGCTTCATCCTCCTCAACCGCCTGCTCAAGGCCGGCGCGGATGTCTACTGGCTGAAGACGCCGCCGGCGGGCCATCCCGGCTTCGGCGCGGGTTCGCTCTACATCCCGGCCTCCGAGTCGGCGAAGCCCATCGTCGCGAAGGCTGCGGCCGAGCTCGGCCTCGATGCCACCGCCGTCACGCTCAAGTCCGTCGGCGACGCCCTCAAGCTCGCCCCCACGCGCATCGCGCTCTGGGACCAATACGGCGGCTCGATGCCCTCCGGCTGGACCCGCTGGCTCTTCGAGCAGTTCGAATTCCCCTTCGAGGTCGTCTATCCGCAGCAGATCGACGCCGGCAACCTGCGCGCGAAATACGACGTGATCGTCTTCGTCAACGGCGCCATCCCGCTGCCGAAGTCCATGGGCGCGCCGAGCCCGCGCCTGGGTGAGTTCATGACCCGAACCCCGACCGGCGACGACCTGCCCGCGGCCTACCGCGGCTGGACCGACAGCATCACGGAGGAGAAATCCATCCCGGCACTGCGCCAGTTCACCGAGCAGGGCGGCAGCATCGTGACCATCGGCACCAGCACCAACCTCGCCTACCACCTCGGCGTTCCCGTGCGCAACGCGCTCGTCGAGATGGGACCGGCCGGCAAGGAGCGCCGCCTGGCGCGCGAGAAATTCTACGTCCCCGGCAGCATCCTCTCCGCGGCCATCGATCCCTCCGCCCCTCTGGCGTGGGGCCTCGATGCCACGGCCGACGTCTACTTCGACAACAGCCCGGTCTTCAAGCTCCTGCCCGACGCCGTCGCGAAGGGCGTGAAGCCCGTCGCCTGGTTCGCCAGCGCGGAGCCCATGCGCAGCGGCTGGGCCTGGGGCCAGTCGTATCTCGCCGACGGCATCGCCGCGCTCGAGGCGCCGGTCGGCACCGGCAGGCTCTACCTGCTCGGGCCCGAGGTCGCCTTCCGCGCCGGCACGCACGGCACGCTCAAGCTCCTCTTCAACGGGCTCTACCTGAGCACGGCCAAGCCGGCGAACTGAGCCTCACTTCCGGCCCGCGAGATACTTCGTCACGTCATCGCCCGACACGCGGCCGCCGGGGCCGGTGGCCTCGATGTCGGTGATCGTGGCGTGATCGAGCCCGGCTTCCTGCGCCATCTTGATGGCGCGGGGCGTCCATTGCAGGGCCTTGCCCGGCGCGGCCGCGGCGGCGACGGCGGCCACCTTCACTTCCAGGTGCCGCAGGCTCTCGTCGGTGGTTTCCATGCGGAGGAACGGCTGGCCGGACGTGATGGCGGCACCGTTCTTGGCCATGATCGAGAGCACGGTGCCCTCGGCGGGCGACTCGAAGTCGAAGGCCGACTTGTCGCTCTCGAGCGCGGCGAGCTTCTGGCCCTTGGCGACTTTCGTCCCGGGGGCGACGGCCAGGTTGATGACAGTGAGTTCGCTTACCGTGGCGCCCATCGAGGGAACGGGCACATCAATGATGAAGGTGGACATGAGGGGATGCTTGGTTGGCTGACACCATGCGCCGGCCGGGGTGCGCGTCAATTCGGGAGGGGGCGGTTAACCCTTTTGGTGGAGGCGGAACAATAGTCCCGCCTTCAGGATGTCAGGACCTGACCGCTTTCCACACCGCCACGCACGAGTCGATCAGCGCGGGCAGTTCCGACGTCGGGATCTGGTTCGGGCCGTCGGAAATCGCCTTCTCGGGATTCGGGTGTGTCTCGATGAACAGGCCGTCGGCGCCGGCGGCGAGGGCCGCCCGGGCCAGCGGCGGCACGAACTCGCGCCTGCCGCCCGTCTTGCCGCCCGCGGCACCGGGCTGCTGGACGCTGTGCGTGGCATCAAAGATCGCGGGGGCGCCGAGCGCCTTCATCTGGGCGAAGGAGCGCATGTCGACGACGAGGTTCTGGTAGCCGAAGGTCGTGCCGCGCTCGGTCTGCCAGATTTCCTTCGCCTTCCCCTGCTTCAGCTTGCTGACGACGAACTCCATCTCCTGAGGCGAGAGGAACTGGCCCTTCTTCACGTTGACGACGCGGCCCGTCGCGGCGGCGGCGAGCAGCAGGTCGGTCTGGCGGCAGAGGAACGCCGGGATCTGCAGCACGTCGCACACCTCGGCGACGGTCGCGGCCTGCTGGCGCTCATGGAAATCGGTGACCACCGGGAAACCGTAGTCCTGCTTCATCAGCGCGAGCAGCGCGAGGCCCTCCTGCATGCCCGGGCCGCGGTCGCCGCTGAGCGACGTGCGGTTGGCCTTGTCGAACGAGCCCTTGAAAACGATGGTCAGCTCCGGGTGCTTTTTGCCGATCTTCACCAGCGTCTCCGCGGCGGCGCGGCAGACCTTCTCGTTTTCCAGCGAGCAGGGGCCGGCGAGGAGGAGGAGCTTTTTCGGGTTGAAGATCATCGGTTACTTGCCCTTCTTCTGGTTCTTGATCGCGGCGGCGATGAAGGCGGCGAAGAGCGGGTGCGCCTGGTTCGGCTTCGAGTGGAACTCCGGGTGGCACTGCACGCCGAGGAACCACGGGTGGTTCTTCAGCTCGGCGACCTCGACCAGGCCGCGCTTCGGGTTCCAGCCGGAGATGACCATGCCCGCCTTCTCGAGGCGCGCGATGTAGTCGTTGTTCACCTCGTAGCGGTGGCGGTGGCGCTCGCTCACGCTGGCGGCGCCGTAGGCCTTGCGCGCGAGCGTGCCGGGCTTCAGGTCGCAGGTGTAGGCGCCGAGGCGCATCGTGCCGCCCTTCTGGACGACGTTGCGCTGCTCGTCCATGAGCGCGATGACCGGCTCCGGGGTCTTCTCGTCGAACTCCATCGAGTTGGCCTTCTTCAGGCCGAGGACGTTGCGGGCAAACTCGATGACGGCGATCTGCAGGCCGAGGCACAGGCCGTAATACGGCACCTTCTGCTCGCGGGCGAACTTCGCCGCCGCGATCTTGCCCTCGGTGCCGCGGTCGCCGAAGCCGCCCGGCACCAGGATGCCATCGAGCTTCTTCAACTGCGCGAGGCCGGCCTTCGTCTCCAGGTCCTCGGCGTCCACGCGCACGACATCGACCCGGGCGTTGTTGGCGATGCCGGCGTGGGCCAGCGACTCGTAGACGGACTTGTAGGCGTCCTGCAGCTCAATGTATTTGCCGACCACGCCGATCCGCACCGTGTGCTTCGGGGACTTGATGCGCTTGACGATGTCGACCCAGATGTTCTTCGCGGGCGACTTGGCCTTGATGCCGAAGAGATCGCACACGTATTGGTCCATGCCCTGTTTCTGGAGCATAAGCGGGAGCTCGTAGATGGACGACTCGACGTCCTGCGCGGCATACACGGCCTTCACCGGGACGTTGCAGAACATCGAGAGCTTCTCGCGCATCTCCATCGTCAGCGGCTTCTCGCAGCGGCAGACGAGCAGGTGCGGCTGGATGCCGATCTCGCGGAGCTTGGCCACGCTCTGCTGCGTGGGCTTGGTCTTCAGTTCGCCGGCGGCGCTGACGAAGGGCACGAGCGTGACGTGGATGAAGATGCACTCCTTCGGCCCGACCTCGAGGGCGAACTGGCGCAGCGCCTCAAGGAACGGCAGGCCCTCGATGTCGCCCGTCGTGCCGCCGATCTCGGTGATGAGCACGTCGACGCCCTTGCCGCCCTTGTAGATGCGTTCCTTGATCTCGTTCGTGACGTGCGGAATCACCTGCACCGTCTTGCCGAGGTAGTCGCCGCGGCGCTCCTTCGCGATGACGGCCTCGTATACCTGGCCGGAGGAAAGGCTGTTGGCGCGCGACAGGCTGCCGGAGGTGAAGCGCTCATAGTGGCCGAGGTCGAGGTCGGTCTCCGCGCCATCGTCGAGCACGTAGACCTCGCCGTGCTGGTAGGGGCTCATCGTGCCCGGGTCGACATTGAGGTAGGGATCGAACTTCTGGATGCGCACCTTCAGGCCGCGCAGCTCAAGCAGGGCGCCGAGCGAACCCGCCGTGAGCCCTTTGCCCAAAGATGAAACGACGCCGCCCGTGACGAAAATATACTTCACGGGGTATGGGTAAAAGGGGCCCCGGAACCATACACAAGAAAAAGGTGGCCGCGCCGCGGTTCTCATAGCGGAAAACCCGCAAAATAGTTTGCCGCTCCCCCGCCCCGGCCCATCCTCCCGGCGTGCAGTCCAAACCCTCCCTCCTGGCCTGGATCACCTGCGACGGCGTCCACATCGACCCCGCCTCGGGCAAACACACCATCCTCGGCGTGTTCTCCAACATCAAGGCCCGCTCCTTCCCGGTCATGCACCCCTACATGGTGTGGTTCCTGACGCTCACCGACGTCCAGCCGGGCACGCACAAGATCAAGATGTCCATGGGCCTCAACCCCGCCAACCCCGTCGAGCTGCTCCACCGCGAGTTCGAGTCCCAGAGCCCCCTGCACCGCATCAATCTCATCAACGAGCTCCGCAACCTCCGCTTCGAGCAGCCCGGCGACTACGCCATCGTCATCGAGGTCGACGACGACCCGATCCTCGCCACCAGCCTGACCGTGAGCTGACCGCGCGTCCGCGGTCCCGCCCTTCATCTCCCTCATGTCCTCGTTCGAACTCATCGGCATCGGCAACCCCATCATGGACCTGCTCGCGCACGTCCCCGAATCCTTTCTCACGTCCCACGTTGCCGGCGAGAAGGGTGGCATGGTCCTCGTGGACCACCCCGACATCGAGTCGCTGGTCGCCAAGCTCGGCACCGACTACGCCGTGACCCCCGGCGGCTCCGCCGCCAACGCCGTGCTCGGCGCGACCAAGCTCGGCCTGCACACCACCTTCCTCGGCAAGATCGGCGGCGACGTCACCGCCCGCGACTACCGCGCCAACTTCACCGCCGCCGGCGGCGACGGCTCCCGCTTCAAGCACACCGCCGCGCCCAACGGCCGCTGCCTGTCGATGGTCACCCCCGACGGCCAGCGCACCATGCGCACCTGCCTCGGCGCCGCCATGACGCTCAGCCCGGAGGAGATCACCGTGGCGGACTTCGCCGGCGCCCGGCACGCCCACATCGAGGGCTACCTGATGTTCAACCCCGCGCTCGCCGAGAAGGTCGCCGCCACCGCCCGCGCCGCCGGCTGCACCATCAGCCTCGAGCTCTCCTCCTTCGAGGTCGTCAACGTCGCCCGCGACTGGATCCTCGCCCAGCTGCAGCAGGGCGTGCATGTCGTCTTCGCCAACGAGGACGAGGTCCGCGCGCTTTTCCAGAAGGACGCCTCCTACGACGCCTACGCCCGCAAACTCGCCGGCTACGGCGGCATCGCCTGCGTGAAGATCGGCAAGGACGGCGCGTGGGTCGCCAAGGGCTCCGAGCTTCACCGCATCGCCCCCGTGAAGGTCGACCGTGTGGTCGACACCACCGGCGCCGGCGACGCCTGGGCCGGCGGCTTCCTCTACGGCCATCTCCGCGGCTACTCCCTCACCGGGGCCGGCGCCCTCGGCTCCGCGCTCGGCGCCGAATGCGTCCAGCATCTCGGTCCCGCCATCCCCGACCTCCACTGGCCGCGGCTCCGCGCCCTCGCCCAGTCGCTGAAATAAGCCGGCGGGCCTGGCGGAATATTCCGCCTTAGGATTTGTCATGCGGCAATGGCCCGCTAAGTTCGCGCGCGTTTCGGGCCAAAGCACACTTCCATACCTATGAAGATTCAGGGCGCGCAGGGCATGTCGCCGGAGGATATCCGGGGCGAAATCGATCGCGGCGGTCGGCTGGTGATCTACATGTATTGCATCTCGATCCTCGTGATGACCTTCAAGCGTGCTTCGGACATCCGCTTGATTAAGGCGGGGCACAGTCCCGCCGCCGCCGGCTGGCCCTACGTCCTCGTGTCGGTGCTCTGCGGTTGGTGGGGCTTCCCGTGGGGTCCGATTTATACCATCGAGACTATCTACAAGAACCTGTGCGGCGGCATCGACGTGACCGAGGATGTCCTCGCCCAGATTCTGCCGACCGTCACCAAAACCCCGCCCACCCTCGCAGCCGCCAAACCGGCTGCCTCCTTCAAGCTGGCCCCACCGCCGGAAAGCGGCTTCAATCCGAAGATTGCGAGCCTGATGGCGGGCGCCGTCGCCCTCCTCATTTTCCTGGGCATCTCAGCCTACTGTTTCCAGCAACAGCAGTCGCTGACCGTGGTCGTGGCCTCAGGGCTCGATCGACCCTATTCCGTCATCCTCAACGGACAGACCATCAAGCTGGAACCGCGCGGCAACCAAGTGCTGCAACTGGCCGAGGGCGACTTCACGCTGGAAGACGCACCCGGCGGCCGGGTCGTGGGCACGCCGCGCAAGTTCAACTTCTCCGTGCCGTTCTTCGATCATCTCGGCACGCAGCGCGTGGCGATCGTCAATCCCGACCGGACGGCCGTGTTCCTCAACAGCGAAATTCCCTACTACAAGGATGGCAACACGCCGCCGGACAATGAAGAGCCCGTCTTCACGCTGTTGGCCAACCAGTCGACGTATTTCATTCCCCGGCCCGATTTCGTGATCGAGCCCGCCGCCAGCCGCACCTCGATGCCGTCGGGCACGACGCGCGTGGTCAAGACGCGGCTCACCCATCACCGCGAGTCCGAGTTGCAACCCGTCATCCGGGCCATGTTCGAAAAATCAGGCTACGACGCGGTCCGCGAGCACCTCATGATCCAGGCCCGCCACCGCGCCGACGAGGATCTGCTAAGAACCGCCGTCGAGTTCATCAAGCCCGAGGACCTGCCGGCTTTTTTCCAGCTGCGACTGGCCGAACGGCCCGTCCAGGTCGAATGGCACCGCTACTACCAGCAGGCGATGGATTACTCCCAATCCACCCATGACCTCATCAAGGAATATCGCGGCTACCTGCAAGCCGAGCCGGGCAACGGCGCGTTGATGTATCTGCTCGGCCGCCAGATCGACGACAGCGCCGAGGCCGGCCGACTTTGGCAGCAGGCGCTCGCCGCCAGCCCGCCGTGCCTTCATGCCCATGGCGCCATGGGCTACGATGCCCTTGCCGAAGGTCGTTTTGCCGAGGCGTTCGCCGGTTACACCGCGGCGGAAAAGGCCGGGCTGGGCGGCCCCGCGCGCCGGAAAAGCCGTCGGGAGCTTTACTGGGCCTTGGAACAACCTGCCTCCATCCTACCGGAGATCGCCGCCGAGCGGAAAGAGGATCCCCTGGACATGGAGCTGGCCGCCGAGGAGATCCGCGCCACGGTCGCCACCAACCGCGATGCGGCGGCCGCCGACAAGCTCCGCAGCAAGTATCTCGCCGACTACCAAGCCACGAAGCCAACCGCCAACCACCTCGCCGAGGCCGACGCCTACCTCAAATCGGTCATCGCCTACCAGCGCGGTGAGGTGGCGTCGTTCGCCGAACTTGTCTCCCGCTTTGATTCCCCCTTTTACAAATTCCAGGCCGCGATTTCCCGCGGCAACGTCAAAGCCTCCGCCGAAGTCCTCGCGGCGCAGCCGCGCCCACGCATCGCGGATCTCCTGCTCGTTTACCTGCTCGCCAAACGGCAGGGCGACGAAGCCACCGCCGAGCAACACTACGCGAAAGCCCTCGAGGCCATGCGCACCGGTCCCCATGGCTTCCGCCTCGCGGGCACGATGCTCGCCGCGGCGGAACCCTCTGTGCCGGCGCTCCTCGGCCTCCGGATCGATCCGGCGGACAAGTGCATCCTCCTCGCGGCCCTCGGCGTGCGCCAGCCCGCGACCCAGCCGCAGTATTTCCCCCTCGCCCGGAAGCTGAACTACAACCCCGTGTTTCCCCACCAGTTCCTGCGCCCGATTCTCGCCCAGTCGCTAAAGTAGGGTGAATCCCCGCCGGGTGGAATTCCCCGGCTTGCAGGAAACTTCGGCCGGTCCGAGTGTCTCATCGGAGCGCCCCACGATGAAACCCGCCGGCTTTCACCTGCTTTCCTTCATCGTGACCGGGGCCCTTGCAGCCCAGGAACCGGTCGAATCGGTGCCGGACCGGAAAACCTCCGCCCGGCTCGCGCAGGAAATCCGCGTGGCGCTGCCGAAGTTCACCCCGCCCCCGCCGCCGCTCCTGGACCAGCCGAAAGGCGAGGCAACCGAGGACGACCCGAACGTGCTGGCGTTGCCGAAATTCACCGTGAAGGAAAAGCGCCCGCCCAGCCACGATCCCGATGTGTGGCTGACGAACAAGGCTGTCCAGCAAAAGGCCATGGCGGCCTACAAACAGTCGCTCACCGACCTGGAGTGGGCGCTGAACAGCTGGTATATTCCGCTCTTTGGCTCCTCACCGTCGGCCCGGGCCCGCGCCTCCTACGAAAACCAGAAGCAGATGTCCGAGCTCCAGCACGTGCACCGCCTCTTCAAGGTCATCTCGACCAGCGATCCCAAGGCCGGCGACGATCTCGAAAAAGAGCGGGTAAAGATGGATCAAGCCGAGTATTGGCGGAGTCGGCCGGCTGGCGACGGCCGCAAAAAATAGTGCATGCATCCCGGAAACTTCCGGGTTATCTTCGGTCCAATCCCTTACCATGAAACCGTCCGCCATCGCGCTAGCCCTGTTTGCGACCGTTTCTGCCGCCGCCCAGACGCCGCCGGCCACCGAACCCGCGCCGGCCGCGACCCCTTCCCCCCTCTCGGCCGAGGTGTCCCGGCAGCTGAGCGCCTCGCTGCCCCAGTCCGCCCCGGCCAGACCGACCGCCGCCGCCATCGCGGACATCCGGCAGCAGTCCATTGACCGCGCGCCTGCCAGCCAGCTCGGCCAGGAAAGCACG
>Ga0208512_100066_pt1 | contig 41773 bp, 36 predicted proteins | sample LakWasMet40_LOW7_2_FD_183880 | JGI IMG/M metagenome (GOLD analysis project Ga0208512, IMG submission 183880) | Freshwater sediment methanotrophic microbial communities from Lake Washington under simulated oxygen tension - Sediment Metagenome... | ecosystem: Environmental > Aquatic > Freshwater >...
CTTTCTCAACAGCCTCTTCAATACCGCCAACCATGTAGAAAGCTTGCTCTGGCAAGTGATCGTATTCACCAGCAACAATCGCTTTAAAGCCTTTGATTGTTTCTTTTAGTGGTACGTATTTACCTGGAGCGCCTGTAAACACTTCAGCAACGTGGAAAGGTTGTGACAAGAAACGTTGGATTTTACGTGCACGGCCAACAGCCAATTTATCTTCTGGTGACAACTCGTCCATACCCAAAATCGCAATAATGTCACGTAACTCTTTGTAACGTTGCAATGTTTGTTGTACTGAACGTGCTACGTTGTAGTGCTCTTCACCAACCACTAATGGGTCTAATTGACGTGATGTTGAATCCAATGGGTCTACCGCTGGGTAAATACCTAAAGAAGCAATGTCACGTGACAACACAACGGTTGAGTCCAAATGTTGGAACGTTGTTGCTGGTGATGGGTCAGTCAAGTCATCCGCTGGTACGTAAACCGCTTGGATAGAAGTAATAGAACCTGTTTTAGTTGAAGTAATACGTTCTTGTAAACGGCCCATTTCATCAGCTAGGGTAGGTTGGTAACCTACAGCTGAAGGCATACGACCTAACAATGCAGATACTTCAGTACCAGCCAATGTGTAACGGTAGATGTTGTCCACGAAGAACAATACGTCACGGCCTTCGTCACGGAATTTCTCAGCCATGGTCAAACCTGACAAAGCCACACGTAAACGGTTGCCTGGTGGCTCGTTCATTTGACCGAACACCATCGCTACTTTTGATTCTTTCATGTCGTCTAGTTTAATAACGCCAGCTTCAGCCATTTCATGGTAGAAGTCGTTACCTTCACGAGTACGCTCACCCACGCCTGCAAACACTGATAAACCTGAGTGTTGCTTAGCGATGTTGTTGATTAGCTCTAACATGTTAACGGTTTTACCTACACCAGCACCACCGAACAGGCCAACTTTACCACCCTTAGCGAATGGACAAACCAAGTCAATCACCTTGATACCTGTTTCTAACAGGTCAACTGATGGAGATAACTCTTCAAAGCTTGGTGCTTTTTGGTGAATAGAACGGCGCTCGTCTGAATCGATAGGACCAGCCTCATCGATTGGGCGACCCAACACGTCCATAATACGACCTAAAGTACCTGTACCTACTGGCACTTGAATTTGTGCACCAGTTGATTTAAACGCAGTACCACGTGCAAGACCATCAGATGAGCCCATGGCAATAGTACGCACAATGCCGTCACCTAGTTGTTGTTGCACTTCCAATGTCAAACCAGCTTCCGCTTGGCTTGATGCGTCATCAATAATCAACGCTTCAAATACTTTTGGCATTTGATCACGTGGAAACTCAACGTCAACCACCGCGCCAATACATTGCACTACTTTACCAATATTTGCTGTACTCATCTTTTTTCCTCGACTCAAACGTACTGTTAGTCAGATATTACTTTAATTAAATTCTTTGCTTGCTTATGCAACCGCTGCCGCGCCACCAACGATCTCTGAGATCTCTTTGGTAATCGCCGCTTGACGTGCTTTGTTATAAACCAGTTTCAATTCACCGATTACGTTTTTCGCATTATCAGACGCTGACTTCATAGCTACCATACGTGATGATTGCTCAGATGCCATGTTTTCAGACACTGCGTTGTAAACTAATGACTCAATGTAACGAACCATCAATTGGTCAATTACAGGCTTAGCTTCAGGCTCATAGATGTAATCCCAATGACCTTTAGCAGCACCGATTTGAAGCGCACTCTTAACAAGAGCACTAGCACTCAACGCTTCAGATTTCTCTTCCGTTGGATGTGTGCCCAAACGCTCAGCAGTCAAAGGAAGCAATTGCTCAATCACTGGCTCTTGCTTCATTGTGTTGATAAAGCGTGTGTAGCAGATATGCAACTGGTCGATTTCACCAGCAGTATAAGCGTCTAGCATTACCTTAATCGTACCTATGAGTTTGTCCAAATGTGGCACATCACCTAAACCGGTAATGTGTGATTTCACATTGGCACCAACGCGGTTCATAAAGGTGTAACCTTTATTACCAATCGCGCTTACAGACAATTTCTTGCCTTCTGCTTCCCAAGTTTTCATTTGGTTAACAGTTAAACGCAATACGTTAGTGTTTAAACCACCGCACAAACCTTTGTCTGAGCTCACTACAATAATGCCAACATTCTTAACATTTTCACGCTTTAACAGGAAAGGGTGCTTATATTCAGAGTGAGCTAGCGAAAGGTGAGCTGCAACATTACGAATTTTCTCAGCGTATGGACGTGATGCACGCATTCTGTCTTGCGCTTTACGCATTTTAGAAGCGGCAACCATCTCCATCGCCTTAGTGATCTTGCGTGTATTTTCTACACTCTTGATCTTGGTTCTAATTTCTTTACTACCAGCCATTTTAGTGTCCTAATAGTTAGATATTAGTAAGCAGTCGTCGCTTTAAAGTCTTGAATTGCTGCATCAAGTGCTTTTTCGTTATCGCCGCTTAAGTCTTTGCTTGTTTCAATCGCATCAGCTAATGCTTTGTATTTAGAAGCGATGAAGCCGTGCAATTTGCCTTCGAATGCTAATACTTTGTTAGTAGCAACATCATCAAAGTAACCTTTGTTAGCAGCAAACAAGGTAATTGCCATGTTTGATACGCTTAAAGGAGCGTATTGCGCTTGTTTCATCAACTCAGTAAACATACGACCGCGGTCCAATTGTTTACGTGTTGCTTCATCCAAATCAGAAGCGAACTGCGCGAACGCAGCCAATTCACGGTATTGCGCTAATGCCAAACGTACACCGCCACCCAATTTCTTAATTACTTTAGTTTGTGCAGCACCACCTACGCGAGACACTGAAATACCAGCGTTGATCGCAGGACGAATACCAGCGTTGAACAAGTCAGTTTCCAAGAAGATCTGACCATCGGTAATAGAAATAACGTTAGTTGGAACGAATGCAGAAACGTCACCAGCAGCTGTTTCAATCACTGGCAATGCAGTCAATGAACCAGTTTTGCCTTTAACGGCACCGTTAGTGAATTTTTCTACATACTCTTCGTTTACACGAGCAGCACGCTCTAACAAACGTGAGTGGATGTAGAACACGTCACCTGGGTAAGCTTCACGGCCTGGTGGACGACGTAATAGCAATGAGATTTGACGGTAAGCAATCGCTTGTTTAGTCAAGTCATCATAAACGATCAATGCATCTTCACCGCGGTCACGGAAGTATTCGCCCATGGTACAACCAGCGTATGGTGCCAAGAATTGCAATGCTGCAGAATCAGAAGCTGAAGCAGCAACTACGATGGTGTATGCCATCGCGCCGTTTTCTTCAAGCTTACGTACCACGTTAGCGATAGTAGAAGCCTTTTGGCCAATCGCAACGTAGATACAGGTCATGTTTTGACCTTTTTGGTTGATGATTGCATCTACTGCAACTGCTGTTTTACCTGTTTGACGGTCACCAATGATTAACTCACGTTGGCCACGGCCTACTGGGACCATAGAGTCAACTGATTTCAAACCAGTTTGTACTGGTTGTGACACAGATTTACGTGCAATCACGCCTGGCGCAACTTTTTCAATCTTGTCTGTCAATTTTGCGTTAACTGGGCCTTTACCATCAATAGGCTGACCTAATGCGTTCACTACGCGGCCAACTAATTCTGGACCTACTGGCACTTCTAAAATGCGACCAGTACATTTACATGTGTCGCCTTCAGTAATGTGTTCGTAATCACCCAATACCACAGCACCCACAGAGTCACGCTCTAGGTTAAGTGCCAAACCAAATGTATTGCCAGGGAACTCGATCATCTCGCCAGCCATCACATTTGATAGGCCGTGAATACGAACAATACCGTCAGTTACTGAAATAACAGTACCTTGAGTACGCGCTTCAGCACTGGTAGAAAAATTTTCTAATCTGCTTTTAATCAGTTCACTGATTTCTGATGTAGATAACTGCATGTAAACTCCTAATAGTTTCTTTGCCTAAAGTTAGGCCATTGCCTGCGTCTTATGCCGTAAGCGTATAGGCTAAATTTTGTAACTGACCTTTGACGGATGCGTCGATCACGGTATCGCCAACAATAATTTTGATGCCACCAATGAGTTCTGGGTCAACAGAAACACTAGCCTCAATCTTTTTACCAAATTTTGCTTCTAAGCGTTTTACTAGGTCTTTAACCTCTGCCGCACTAGGTTTAGCTGCTGCGATAATATCAGCATCTAACGTACCTTCATCTTGTGCTTTTAACGCTTCAAATGCGCTTGAAATTTCTGGCAAAATAGATAAACGACCATACTCAACCAAAACTTTGACAAGATTTTGTCCGTTTTCATTAAGTTGATCGCCACACACCTTCAAGAAAGTTGTTTGCAAATCACTGCTCACAACTTTAGGGTCTTGAATATAGGCTTTAATTTGCGCGTCATTTGCAACGGCAGCGGCAAAACCCAACATCTCAGACCATTTGCCAAGTGCCTTTTGCTCACGACCTAATTTATAAGCCGCTACTGCATAAGGTCTTGCGATGGTTGATATTTCAGCCATGTGATTTCCTTTATCCCTTAGCCTTAAAGTTCTGCAGCTAGTTTAGACAACATTTCGCTATGTGCTTTTGCGTCGATTTCTTTACGCAAAATCTTTTCAGCGCCGGCAATTGCCAATGCTGACACTTGCGCACGTAAACCTTCTTTTGCACGGTTTACTTCTTGATCGATTTCAGATTTAGCACCAGCTAAAATACGGTCGCCTTCAACCTTAGCATTGCCTTTAGCTTCTTCAACGATTTGTGAGCCGCGTTTTTCAGCTTGCGCAATAATCTCGCTTGCCTTTTGTTTTGCTTCAGCCAATGTCACTTCTGATTTTTTAGCTGCAACTTCTAAAGCACTGCGGCCTTCTTGCGCTGCTGCCAAACCATCAGCAATTTCTTTTTGGCGCGTTTCAATCGCTTTTAAAAGCGGCGGCCAAACGAATTTCACTGTGAACCAAATCAACACAGCAAATGCGATAGCTTGTGCGATAAGTGTAAAGTTAATGTTCATTTTTGATCCATTTTGTTAATCATAAAAGCACTAGTCATTAAACTGAGGTTAATGACTAGTTAGCTTAATTTTGCTAATTACTGAGCAACTACGCTTAATAATGGGTTAGCAAATGCAAACATCATTGCAAGACCAACACCGATAATGAATGAAGCGTCAATCAAACCTAGTAACAAGAACACTTTACCTTGTAAAGCTGGGATCATTTCTGGTTGACGAGCAGCGCCTTCCAAGAAACTTGCACACATAATACCAATACCGATACAAGCACCAGCAGCGCCCAAACCAATAATTAAACCAATACCAACGCCTGTGTAGGCTTGAATCAATGCTAATGCATCCATGTTATTACCCTCTCTAAAATTAAACTTACAACCAACTACAAAAAATAAAACTACTTAAATATGAAACAAAACCTTACTAGTGACCTTCATGCGCCATGGCTAAATAAACAACCGTTAACATCATGAAAATAAACGCTTGTAACGCAACAATTAGAATGTGGAAAATAGACCAGCCAGCACCTAAAATTGCACCTGCGATAGTGCCGGTTAAGCCAGTCGCGGCCCACATACCTAGCAACAAGAAGATAACCTCACCTGCATACATATTGCCGAACAAACGCAATGAGTGTGAAAGTGGTTTTGATACGTATTCAATCAAATTAAACATGAAGTTAGCTGGCCATACCCAGATTTTGGTACCGAATGGCGCACAGAACAGCTCATGAATCCAACCGCCAAAGCCTTTAACTTTGATTGCGAAGAAAATCATTAAAATCCATACAGTTAAAGCCAAAGCAAATGTGGTATTGATGTCTGACGTAGGTACGGCACGCCATTTAGCATGCTCGCCACCAAAGAATGAAACGATGCCAGCAACCCAGTCAACCGGTAAAAAGTCCATGGAGTTCATGGCGAATACCCATAAAAATACAGTTAACGCTGTTGGTGCGATAAAGCTATGACGGTTACCGTGAAAAATATTTTTAACTTGATCATCAATAAAGCCAAACACCAACTCAACAAAAGCCTGTGTTCTTGTTGGCACACCAGCAGTTGCTTTACGTGCCACCAGCCAGATTAAGCCCATCACAATCAAACCCAGCGCTACTGACATCACAAACGTATCTACGTGTAGTGTCCAGAAACCAGCGCCTTCGTTTAGTGGATGTGCATTAAAACTTAAGTGATGCTCGATATAAGCTGAAGGGGTGAGTGCGTGTTGTGCGTTATCTGCGTGTTCTGTAGCCATAATCTAATATTTTTCTAACTGACGTTTGTTTAAATTACACGTTTAACTTACTGAGGGCCGCGCCAGAAAACAATGCCGCAGCCGCCAAACCAGCAATTAGTGCAAACGGCACCAATTGTTTATAAAAACTGAATACGATAACCAAAATTACAATTATCATTAAAATCTTAACGGCTTCTGCCTTGAGCAGATTGATCAATATTGCTGATGCATCCGTTTTATTTGCACCGCGCTTGGCAACTAAACTTGCCACATATGCGCCAACGACCACACTTAAACCACCAAAGATGGCTGACACTGCTGCTGGAACACCAGAAGCAAAATACATCACCAACGCGACAGCAAGTGTAGCAACTAGCTGAACTTTAAGCATTTTACTAAAAACATCTGATGTATTTAATGCTGACAATGACTTAAATCCAGTTAATTTAAAAGCTTATATGCCGCCCGATAATGCTCGGCTTTATGTACCTATTTTTGCCGCGCCATGACCATGAAGTAGCAAAGACCGCGATTTTGAATTATTAGCGGTTTTTAGTCAATAGCTAAGTTGTAAGTAAATGAAACACTTAGCGTGCAATTCTGCTAATAATATCGTCCAGCTGATCTAAATTTGTGTAGTTAATTTTTAATACACCAGCACCATTTGCACTTGCCTTAATGCTCACGCTTGCACCAAGCTTATCACTTAAGGTTTCCTGCAGCCGGATTACATCCTGATCATCTTTCACTGCTGGCGTTGGTTTTGCAGCAGTTTGTGCGGGTTGCTCGCCAATCTTCTTGACCAGCGCCTCTGCTTCGCGCACAGACAAACGCTGATGCACAATCTGCTCAGCTAACATCACTTGCTGCGCACCCTCCAGCCCAACCAGCGCACGAGCATGCCCCATATCCAACTTACCGTGCAACAGCATTTCTTGCACAGCATCGGTTAAGGTGAGTAAGCGCAACAGATTGGACACCGCTACGCGCGAGCGTCCAACTGCATCTGCGGCTTTTTCATGCGTCATGGCAAACTCGTCGATTAAGCGCTTGATACCTTGCGCTTCTTCTAATGGGTTCAGATTTTCGCGCTGGATATTTTCGATCAACGCCATCGCCAATGCTGATTCGTCCGCTATTTCACGCACCAGCACCGGCACCTCAACCAAGCCGGCACGTTGACTCGCACGCCAGCGGCGTTCACCAGCTATAATCTCATACTGCTCATCCGCCAATTGGCGCACAAGAATCGGCTGCATAATGCCTTGCGCTTTAATTGAATCAGCCAATGTCTTAAGGGCGGCTTCATCCATATAACTTCTTGGCTGATATTTACCAGGACGCAACTGCTCAACTTTGAGCATCATGAGCGAATCTGCCTCGCCAACACTCCCCATATCCCCAGCGAGTAGGGCATCAAGGCCACGCCCTAAACCTTTTAACTTAACCATATCTGCTTCTCTTTTAACTTATATTTTTTTGGATAAACTCTAAAACTGGCTTCAGACTCTATCTCTATTGGTAATTTCTTGTGCCAACTCCATGTATGCCACTGCACCTTTAGAGCTTTTATCGTAACTCAACACCGGCACTCCGTAGCTTGGCGCCTCGGCTAAACGAATATTACGCGGGATCACCGTCTTGTAGACCTTATCGCCAAAGTGATTAATTAATTGTGCAGAAACCTGCTGGGCTAACATATTTCGGTTATCAAACAGCGTGCGCAACAAACCCTCTATCTCTAAGGTTGGATTTAAATGTGCACGCACTTTTTTAATGGTATTCACCAAATCAGACAAACCCTCCAGCGCATAGTATTCACACTGCATCGGAATCATCACAGCATTAGCAGCGGTGAGTGCATTTACTGTGACTAAATTGAGGGCAGGGGGGCAATCCAGCAATACGATGTCGTAGCTGTCGCCCAATTTTGTAATGGCCGCTTTCAGGCGATTCTCACGCGCCAACTCATTGACCAACTCTACTTCCGCACCAGCCAACTCTCGATTGGATGGTGCAATATCAAAACCGCCTTTTTCACTGTGCACCACGACTTCTTTTAATGTTTTCTCACCAATCAGCACGTGGTAGATACTTAATTTAAGATGCGCTTTATCTATGCCACTGCCAGTGCTTGCATTTCCTTGCGGATCCAAATCTATCAACAATACACGCTTACCCAAGCTAGCCAGACTTGCCGCCAAATTGACGCAAGTTGTAGTTTTACCTACACCACCTTTTTGATTTGTGATTGCCAATATTTTCATTATATTTTTCTTTGCATTTTTAATGATTACGCTCATGCCCGATTGGGCACTCAAAACTGCTCAGTTAACTAACTATGTATCTTGCTTTAACACTACCAAATGTCGCTCAGCATCCAAGCCAGCCACTTTCAGCGTACGAATTTCTGTAGGCTTAATGCTACTCTTTTTAAACTCATGCTCAGGCACTACACCTTTCATCGCCAGCCATGAACCACCATCCACCAGCAAATGTTTGGTAAGTTTGATAAACAGGGCAATTTCTGAAAATGCACGTGAGATGATGACATCAAATTTTTCCGGCATCTCTTTACTTGGCACAGCTTGCTCTTCAATACGCCCGTGAATGACGGTAAAATTTGTCAGACCTAGCTCAGCTTTTACTTGGCGCATGAAGCTCACTTTTTTTTGCACCGCATCTATCGCAGTCACCTGTAGCGCTGGCAAGCAAATCGCCAGCGGGATACTTGGCAAGCCAGCACCTGCACCAACATCAAGTAAGTGTTTACTTTCAATATGCGCCAGCACAGACAAACTATCCAATATATGTAGCGTTACCATTTCCATAGGCTCGCGCACCGCAGTCAGATTGTGCACCTGATTCCATTTATAGATTAACGCAACATAATCCAGCAGCTTTTGCTTTTGCTCGGGGAGTAACGCAATTGCCATCTCCTGCAGACCGCCCTCCAATTTCGCCTGTAACTGCGCACGATCGTCATGCTTGAGATTTTTTGGCATAGCGGCCGTCATGCTACATTTCCCATATCTGTATTTGTGTTATCCAAACTCTTTGCGCGTGATTTACGTTTTAAGTAAACCAGCAAAAGTGAAATCGCCGCCGGCGTAATACCAGAAATACGGCCAGCCTGACCTATCGTCTCAGGCTTATGTGCATTTAATTTTTGCTGTGCCTCTATCGGCAAACCATGAATCTCTCGATAATCTAAATCCTTGGGCAATACGGTATTTTCTTGGCCACGACTACGCGCTACTTCTTCTACTTGGCGGTCGATATAACCCTGATATTTAGCGGCAATTTCTACTTGCTCACGTACCGCAGGCTCTACTTCCCCTAAACCCAAACCATCCAAGCTAAGTACCGCATCGTAACTCACCTCTGGGCGGCGCAATAACTCAAACAAACTATACTCATGCTCCAGCGGCTTACCAAACACGGTTTGCATCACTTCAGCACTCAAGTTAGCAGGCTGCACAAAGGTTTTTTTCAGACGTTCCTGCTCACGCTCAATTGCCTCTTTTTTGCGACTAAATGCTTCCCAGCGCACATCATCCACCAAGCCAAGTTTTCTACCGATTTCAGTTAAACGCATATCTGCATTATCTTCGCGCAACTGCAAACGATATTCTGCACGGCTGGTAAACATACGGTAGGGCTCACTAACACCGCGCGTGATTAAATCATCTACCAACACACCTAAGTAAGCCTCATCACGTGCTGGGCACCACGCCTCTTTACCTTGTGCATACAAGGCCGCGTTAGCGCCAGCCAGCAAACCTTGCGCAGCCGCTTCTTCGTAACCAGTTGTACCGTTAATTTGGCCCGCAAAAAACAAGCCTTGCACCGCTTTTGTTTCTAAACTAGACTTCAAACCGCGCGGGTCGTAATAATCATATTCAATCGCATAACCTGGGCGCAGAATATGCGCATTCTCCAAACCGCGTACCGAACGCACCAAAGCTAGTTGGATATCAAAAGGCAAACTGGTTGAAATACCATTCGGATAAATTTCATTAGTAGCCAAACCCTCTGGCTCTAGGAAAATCTGATGTGACTCTTTATCAGCAAAGCGGTGGATTTTATCTTCCACGCTAGGGCAGTAACGTGGACCCACGCCTTCAATCACGCCTGTATACATGGGTGAGCGATCTAAGCCACTGCGTATAATGTCATGTGTACGTTCGTTGGTATGTGTAATCCAGCACGGCAATTGCGCCGGATGTTGTGACGCATTACCCATAAACGAAAACACAGGCACTGGATCATCACCAGGCTGTATCGTCATTACAGAATAATCAATCGTGCGACCATCAATACGCGGCGGCGTGCCAGTTTTCAAACGCCCAGCTGGCAAACCGATTTCACGTAAACGTGCAGCCAAAGAAATGGAAGGGGGGTCGCCAGCGCGGCCGGCTTGATAGTTTTGCAAGCCCACATGCACTAGACCACCCAAAAACGTACCCGCAGTTAGCACTACAGATTTTGCTGCAAAACGCAGACCAATCTGCGTCACTACACCAGCAGCACGCTCACCCTCTAAAATAATGTCATCTACCGCCTGCTGAAATAACCAAAGGTTTTCTTGATTTTCTAGCCGATGCCGAATTGCTGCTTTATAGAGTACACGGTCTGCTTGCGCCCGCGTTGCACGTACAGCAGGGCCCTTACTTGAGTTTAATATACGAAACTGAATACCACCTTCATCTGTAGCGGCCGCCATCGCACCGCCCAATGCATCAATCTCTTTAACTAAATGCCCCTTACCAATGCCGCCTATACTCGGATTGCAAGACATTTGGCCCAGGGTTTCAATATTATGTGTGAGCAATAAGGTTTTTTGACCCATTCGTGCACTCGCAAGCGCAGCCTCAGTACCAGCATGACCACCGCCGACCACAATCACATCAAAAATATCAGGAAAATTCATATTTTAATCACAAAAAAACGTTATTACTCAAGAGGTAGCAGTTTAACTTAAACTCAAGTCTAGGTCATGCATAACGCTACTTATAATCAATGTTTCACGTGAAACAATCAAAAATTAGCGCGTAGTCATATTTTCTTCACAAAATAGCAATAAAATTCATGTTAATCGATATCATGCAAGCTATAATTGGTTTAGAATTGAGTCATATTATAACAATCACAATCAATATACTTTTTTAACAAGATTTGGTTTTATTGGTTTATTACTAAGGAGTCGCACGTGAAACACACCCATATCATTTTGGCCGCGTTACTAGGTTTTGCTTCACTTACAGCCCATGCTGCGCAAGCAAATGTTACCAACGCTGAAGCGTTAACAAAAAAATACATCGGCATCGCACAAACGGTTAATCCAGAATTCGTATCTTCTGTAACAGAAGGTAAGATGTTCTTTAACCGCAAGATTAAAATGCCTAACGGCAAAGAAATGGCCTGTGCTTCATGCCATACAACCAACCCAGCTAACCCAGGTAAACACGCATTAACTGGCAAATCAATTGAGCCACTTTCACCTGCAGTTAACAACAAACGCTTTAAAGACTTAGATAAAGTTGAAGAGAAATTCACTGAACATTGCAACGAAATTATCGGTGCAGATTGTACAGCAGCTGAAAAAGCTAACTACATCATTTATCTATTAACCGAAAGAACACCTTCAGCTAAAAAATAATTAGCGATTGTTAGTTAAAAAGCAGAACCTCTAACGAGGCTCTGCTTTTTTTATGCCCATTCCAGCCAACACCTTCAACTGTGCCCAAAGCATCCCTATAGGACGATTTGATGCAATGCAATTATCAGGTTTACCAGCAATACTCATCACCAATTCCACTATTTAACCAGATCAAACAAGGCAGGGTAGCCTGCCAAATCACAACACAAGCCTTACCCAGCTGAAATCACATACAGAACTACAACCATGCCACCTAGAAGCAACAGCGTTAATCTCAGTTTAATTCATACCAAATATTTACTTTCCAACAACATATAAACACAAGCTCATCCAAATACTATTTGCGCAACTCAAGTACATTAATATGTTTCACGTGAAACAACCCTCTGCTTTTGCTAGCAACGCTTACAGACATTACTTATTGGTATTGACTTGTACACTCATGCGCGCCTATAGTACATATAGCAATTGATGTAGAAACGAACATTAGACCGACAAATAATACTAAGGAGAATTTTATGGCTGGAAAATTTGAATTAAAAACGGCAAAAAGTGGTCAATTTCACTTTAATTTATTGGCAGGTAATGGCCAGATTATCTTGCAGTCTGAAATGTATGAGACTAAAGCCAGCGCATTAAATGGTATCGCCTCTATTCAAAAAAATGCAGCTGATGATGCACGCTATGAGCGCCTAGTATCAAAAACTGAGAAGCCATACTTTGTACTTAAAGCAGCTAATCATCAAATTATTGGCCAAAGCCAATTATATGAAAGCGAAGCTTCACGTGACAACGGCATTGAATCTGTGAAGAAAAATGGCCCAGAAGCAACCATTACAGACCTAACAGCTTAAGAATTACAAAAAAATAGCGCCTATATTGGGCGCTATTTTTTATTAAACAACCGCAATCTCAAGCCCCAATAAGCGCGTAAATAACAATCCAACGCTAAGGTGCGTAGAAATCTGACTTATTTTCCGATACAGAATTTAGAGAAAATTTCACCCAATAAATCATCAGGTGTAAACTCTCCAGTAATAGTGCTTAACGCTTCTTGTGCCATACGCAACTCTTCAGCCACTAACTCAGCTGAGTTAATTTGACTCGCCGCCAAATCCAAATGCTCAGCAACTTGTGTCAATGCAGATAAATGCCTAGCACGCGCCATAAAAACACCCTCAGCATTATTCTGGTAGCCTGCTAATTTCAGCAAGTGACTTTTTAGCAGATCAACCCCAACACCTGTTTTTGCAGAAATATAAATATGCGTAGCTAGCTCTTTTTGTTCAATCAAAGCCGGTTCTTGCGTCACATCAATTTTATTGTGCACCCAAATTTTGGGAATTTCTTGCGGCAACCTAGCTAAAATCGATTTTTCTGTTTCAGTAATACCATGAGCTGCATCTACCAACAATAATGCGATATTAGCCGTTTCTGTAGCTCGCCAAGTTCGCGCAATTCCAAATTTTTCTACTTCATCGTCTGTTTCACGCAGGCCTGCAGTATCAATCACATGCAAAGGCACACCATTAATTTGTATTGCATTCTTAATGGTATCGCGTGTTGTCCCTGCAATAGATGTCACGATGGCAACTTCTTCACCAGCTAACTGATTCATCAAGCTGGATTTACCCACATTAGGCTGACCAACTAAAACAACATTGATACCTTCACGTAACAAACTACCTTGTTTAGCTTTTGCAAATACGGAACGTAGTTCGGCAATAATCGTGTCCAATTTTTCAGCGACCCGCCCTTGCGTGATGAAGTCAATTTCCTCTTCAGGAAAATCCAAGCATGCTTCAACATACATGCGCAAATCAATTAATTTGGAAAGTAGGGTATTAATCCGCTGTGAAAACTCGCCAGACAATGAACGTACTGCACTTTTTGCAGCTTCAATCGTGGCAGCATTAATAACATCAGCAACTGCCTCTGCCTGCGCTAAATCCATCTTATCATTAAGGTAAGCGCGTCGAGTAAACTCACCCGGCTCTGCCTGACGCGCACCAAGTGCAATACACCTAGCTAGCAATATTTGCATTAGCGCTGTACCGCCATGGCCTTGCAACTCAAGCACATCTTCGCCGGTATAGGAGTGTGGATTAGGGTAAAAAATGGCAATGCCACGATCGATTAAATCGCCATTGGCCTGCAGGAAATCGAGATAAGCTGCATGACGAGGCTTAGGGCAATGTCCTAGCACACTGACTGCAATCGCTTGAGATAAAGGGCCAGATACCCTTACCACGCCAATACCGCCAGCACCACTAGCAGTGGCGATGGCAGCAATGGTGTCGGAGGAATTAGTGATGTTCACCTGATTTTTTTACGTGGCTTTGCTTTTTGGCAACAGATTCTGCGTGAATCATTTTATTAACATACCATTGCTGTGCAATAGAAAGTACGTTATTCACCAACCAATACAACACCAAGCCTGCTGGGAAGAAGAAGAAGAAAACACTAAATACTACAGGCATCCAAGTCATCACTTTAGCCTGCATAGGGTCTGTCGGTTTAGGGTTTAATTTAGTTTGCACGATCATGGTAGCGCCCATGAGTATCGGCAGAATGTAGAACGGATCAATTGCTGACAAGTCCTGAATCCAGCCAAAGAACGGCGCATGACGCAACTCGATAGAGCCTAACAACACCCAATAAAGTGCAATAAATACAGGCACTTGAATCAAAATAGGGAAGCAGCCACCCATCGGGTTGATCTTCTCTTTTTTGTAGAGATCCATCATTGCCATCTGCATTTTTTGGCGGTCATCACCAAATTTCTCTTTCATTGATTGTAAACGAGGCGCCAACTCACGCATTTGCGCCATGCTACGATAACCAGAAGCAGAAAGTTTAAAGAATGCTGCTTTAATCAAAATGGTAAGCAATATAATCGCCACACCCCAGTTTTGCACCAAAGAATGAATTTTTGATAGTAACCAGAACAATGGCGAGGCAATCACTGTTAGCCAGCCATAGTCAACGCTATATTCCAAACCTGGTGCAGCAGCAATTAAATCAGCCTTGGTTTGTGGGCCAGAGTAGAGGCGGGCAGGCACGGCAAGGCTAGCACCTGGTTGAATAATGCTTAATGTACTTTTGGTACCAATTCTAAAAATATTGCTGCTTAGTTTTTCAGTATAAAACTTACGAGCTAAACCATCTTTAGGAATCCAAGCACTTACAAAATAATGTTGCAATATACCAACCCAACCATCGTTTGAGCTGATATTTAATGGCTCTTTTGCCATGTCTTTAAATGCAAGTTTTTTGAATTTACTTGCTTCTGTATAGTAAGTCCCGCCTGTAAACGTTGGCATTAATGCTGAGCCTTGGTTAGACTCACTGTCATGCACGATTTGATAATAAACAACTGGGGTAATAGCAGCGCTAGTATCGTTTTTGATTTCGTAATTCACGTCAATTTCGTAGCGATTACGATGAAAGGTATATACCTTATTAACAGTCACACCATTGCTTACGGCACTTAAGCGCACTTCAAGCTTATTTTGACCTTCTTGCATCTGGTAGCTTGGCGCCGTGCTGGTGAAAAGCGTGTTGTGAGTAGGTAAATCCTGGCCAATTAAGCCTGTTTGCGCAACATATAGCATAGGTTTTGCTGCGTCATCCAACAATAAGTAATTAGATTGGCTGTTATTGGCGCGATGCTTACGTAGCTCTAATTTACGTAAATCACCACCCATGGTATTGATGTTGATTTTATATAAATCAGTAGTGACTGCGATATTTTGGCCAGACTTCAATGCATAAGCTGTATCAACAGGGGTATCGATGGCACCTGTAGCAGAGCCGACATCTGGATTGGGAACTGAGCCTACGGTAGCAACTGGTGCTAACGCTGCAGGCGCATGTTTAGTTTGCCATGCATCCCATAACATCAAAATAGACATTGAAAAAATTACGAATAATACTAAACGTCTTGTATCCATATTGTTTTATAAGCAATCTATATAAAATATTAGTAATGCAACTGAAAAGAGAGTTTAAGGTACTGGATCATGCCCACCCTCACACCAGGGGTGACAGCGGCATAACCGATGAACCATGTAGTAACTACCGCGCACAGCGCCATGCTTATGAATCGCCTCTACTGCATATTGTGAGCAAGTAGGGTAAAAACGGCATTGTTGCCCAAAAAAAGGACTCAAAATTAATTGATATCCTTTAATTAACCAAATCAATAAACGCGACATTTCCGTTATCACAAAAAAATCATGCGCACAGCGTAGTAAGTATCATGCATTATAAAGGCTGATTACCTTTTAATGGTGAAGCATTGCTGTTGTTTTGCTGAGTATTTAATGAGGTGCGCAGGTTAATTTTTTTGAGCAAAGAATCAAACTCTTGCACTACAGATAAAAAATCTTTTTTATTAAACTTTTTCTGCACGCGCACCACTAGATCTACGGGGTTAATGCTATGTTGATGTAGCCGAAAAAACTCCCGCAACACACGCCGCATGTAGTTTCTATGTACTGACGATTTCGCTGTTTTCTTACCAACAACCAAACCTAGGCGAGCATGGCCCAATGTATTAGGCTGATAATGAACAGCTAGGAATTGTGCAAAAATACGTTTGCGGAAATTAAAAACGGATGAAAATTCATCCGTTTTAATAAGCTTAGCTTTTTTCGTAAACCTAAGCGTGCGCACTATATTAAGTTTCTACTGTAATTAAACTGACACATACAGCGAAAGTAACGCCAATGGCGCTACTAACTTATAGACCTAAGCGTGAACGACCTTTAGCGCGACGAGCAGCGATAACAGCGCGACCACCTTTAGTTTTCATGCGAACTAAAAAGCCATGTGTACGTGCGCGACGTGTTTTAGAAGGTTGATATGTACGTTTCATGTGTATCTCCGACGAGCAAAATGCTACAAAGGGCGCTATTAGACCCGATAACACAGTGTTTTGTCAACGTTTATTTGGTTTTATTAATCAAGCTAACTTTTTAATTATTATCAGTTTTAATTTATAAAAATTTTATTCGCTAATTTTGAAAATGGCTGTGGATAAGTTGTGATAAACCAGCTAAAATGCAGTGGATAGATTAGCGTTTACTTGTACGCTATTTTACCAAAAAATAAAATAAAAACAATAAGTTACTAACTCATACAATCGTTGTTATTTCAATACGTTAGTTAAAAATAACTGTACAAACTAAGGTATATCACTACAGATGGAAAATTTTTGGCCTGCTTGTCTTTCTAAATTTCAGAAAGAACTTTCAGCACAACAATTCAATACTTGGATCAAACCGCTGCAAACTGAAGTTGACGGTGATGCTGTACGCATCTTAGCGCCTAATCGCTTTGTAATGCAGTGGGTTAAAGATCGATTTTTGAAAAAAATTGAACAATTTGCGCAAGAGCATAAGCCTAATATCCAAATTGAATTAGTGCTAGGCGATACTACAGCCAAAGCTACTCCAGAAATACCAGTTAAAAAAGTTGCTGCTGAAAACAAACTAGCAATCAATGACATAAAATCTGAGAGCATTAAACACAATTTAAGCGAAGTATTGGCTAAAACCAAAAAAGCAGCTGTAGTCGCTAATAAAAATATAGACACTTCAAATTTAAACCCTACGTTTAATTTCAATAACTACGTAACTGGCCGTGCTAACCAGTTAGCGCGCGCAGCTGCGATACAAGTGGCTGAAAATCCTGGCAGCGCCTATAACCCTTTATTTATCTACGGTGGTGTAGGTTTAGGTAAAACCCACTTATTACAAGCTATAGGCAACGAACTAAGGTTACATAACCCCGATGCAAAGATTCGCTATTTGCATGCAGAGCGCTATGTGTCGGATGTGGTTAAAGCGTATGAACATAAAGCCTTTGATGAATTTAAACGCCAGTACCATTCATTGGATTTGTTACTGATTGATGATATTCAGTTTTTTGCTAAAAAAACGCGTACACAAGAAGAGTTCTTCTATGCGTTTAACTCATTAATTGAAGCAAAAAAACAAATTGTCATCACTTGTGACACTTACCCTAAAGAAATTGCCGACGTAGATGAGCGCTTAAGAACCCGCTTTAGTTGGGGTCTAACTGTTGCCGTTGAGCCGCCAGAACTAGAAATGCGCGTAGCGATTCTGCTTAAAAAAGCAGAGGCAGTAAATCTTAATCTGCCTGAAGATGTTGCATTTTTTATCGCTAAACAGATTAGATCTAGCGTACGTGAGCTGGAAGGGGCCTTAAACCGCATTATTGCCATGTCTAAGTTCACAGGTCATGCCATTGATGTACATCTCGCTAAAGACGCATTACGTGACTTAATCGCGGTACGTGGCCGTCAAGTCACTATGGAAAACATACAGAAAACTGTTGCTGATTATTACAAAATTAAAGTAGCAGAGATGTATAGCAAAAAAAGAACACGTAATTTTGCACGCCCTAGACAAATTGCCATGGCGTTATCACGTGAATTAACCAATCATAGCTTTCCTGAAATTGGTGAGGCATTTGGTGGCAGGCATCATACAACTGTAATGCATGCATGTGATGAGATTGATTTATTAAGACAAAATGACGCAACGATTGCTAGAGATATAGGGTTTTTAATACAGGTAATTAGGGATTAAACAGTAAAAATTTGCGTAATTTTCTACAATGGGGTTAAGGATAAGTTGTGGATAAAATTAGCATAAGGTTGTGATTAAGAAATTTTGGAAATTTAATCAACAATTGACCCACAGTAGATTATGTTTTTACCAAGATAAAAAAACTTGTTGCAAACTATTGAAAATATTAAACAAAAAGTAGTTATGCACAAAAAAATGCAACATTATTATTGTTATTATTTTATATATATATTATTTAGGTTATAGAAATGAATATACAAATCAACCGTGAAACGTTATTAAAACCGTTAACTTCAGTTACAAGTATTGTTGAAAAGAGACATACCCTACCTATTTTGTCTAACTTATTACTTGAAGCTAAACAAAACAAAATTCATCTAACGGCAACTGATTTAGAAATGCAAATTTCGCTATCTGTAGACAGTGCTACCAGTAATGATTTTTCAACGACGATATCGGCGAAAAAATTATTAGATATTTGCAGATCACTACCTGATAACTCTGATATTAATATGGCGACTAATGACAGCCGTATTACGGTTAAAGCGGGTAAGAGCCGTTTTAATTTACAAACATTGCCTGCGGCTGATTATCCAGTCATGACTAAAACTCAGTCTCAAGGTACTGTGATTACTATTCCACAAAGACAATTAAAAGAATTATTGAAGCAAGTTGAGTTTGCGATGGCACAACAAGACATTCGTTATTATTTAAATGGCTTATTGGTAGAGGTCGTTGCTAATCGTTTAAATATAGTGGGTACCGATGGTCATCGCTTAAGTTTTACTTCGACTGAATTAAAAGAAATCTATGAAAAACAAGATGTTATATTGCCTCGTAAAACAGTAATTGAGTTAATTAAGCTATTGGATGATAGTGAAGAGGACGTTAGCGTAGAAATTGCTAACAACCAAGTTAACTTTAGTTTTGGTAATATTAGGCTGATTTCTAAAGTGATTGATGGTAAGTTTCCTGATTACAACCGTGTAATTCCAACTGGGCATCAAAATACATTTACCACAGAGCGTTTGGGTGTATTGTTAGCAATGCAACGCGCTTCTATTTTATCGAATGAAAAATATCGTGGTATTCGCATGGTGTTAAGTAATAATAATTTAAAATTAATTAGTACTAATAGCGACCAGGAAGAAGCTGAGGAAGAATTAGAAATCGCTTATGGCAGTGATACGCTGGATATAGGCTTTAATGTTACCTATCTAATTGATGTGCTTAACAATACCAATAGTGAGCAAGTGACTTTCTCATTTGCAGATGCAAATAGCAGCTGCTTAATTACTCTGCCGAATAACCCAGATTACAAATATGTTGTGATGCCAATGCGCATCTAACTAGTGTTTCACGTGAAACAAAGCTTTAGTATTTTTACTTAGTTAAAAATACTAAATTTAAAGATAACTTTAAAGTAAAGAAAATAAGTATGAGTGAAAACAACGCAATATCACCAGATTACGATTCATCCAGTATTAAAATATTGGAGGGCTTAGATGCTGTACGTAAGCGCCCAGGTATGTATATTGGTGATACATCAGATGGTTCTGGTTTGCACCATATGGTGTTTGAAGTGCTGGATAATGCCATTGATGAAGCATTAGCTGGCCATTGCGATGATATTAAAGTGATTATTCATCACGATAACTCGGTAAGTGTGGCTGATAATGGCCGTGGTATTCCAACAGATATTAAATATGACGATATCAAGGCAGTAAAACGCTCAGCTGCTGAAATTGTGATGACAGAACTACATGCAGGCGGTAAGTTTGACCAAAACTCTTACAAAGTATCTGGTGGTTTGCATGGTGTAGGTGTTTCTGTTGTAAATGCGCTATCTGATTGGCTTAAGTTAAAAATTTACCGTAATGGTAAGGTGCATCAAATGGAGTTTCGCCGCGGCGAAGCAGTTGCACCTTTGGCTGAAACTGGTGTAACTGATAAAAAGGGTACAGAAGTCCACTTTTTAGCCTCAGTAGAAACCTTTGTCCTGGTTGAATACCATTTTGAAATTTTAGCTAAGCGTATTCGCGAGCTGTCATTCTTGAATAACGGTGTGAAAATTGAGTTGATAGACCAGCGTACAGGGAAAAGTGAAAATTTTGCCTATTCCGGCGGCATCAAAGGCTTTGTAGAGTATATGAACCGCAGTAAAACGGTGCTACATCCTAAAACCTTTTATGCGTCTGGCGAGAAAGACGGCATGACCATTGAAGTAGCTATGCAATGGAATGACTCTTACAGTGAAACTGTGCAATGTTTCACCAATAATATCCCGCAGCGTGATGGAGGTACGCATTTAACTGGCTTACGCACAGCAATGACACGTACTTTAAACCAGTATATTGAACAAAGTGAACTGGCTAAAAAAGCAAAAGTTGAAACAACTGGTGATGATATGCGTGAAGGGATTACCTGCGTACTATCAGTTAAAGTGCCAGATCCTAAATTCTCATCTCAAACCAAAGATAAATTGGTTTCAAGTGAAGTACAGCCGGTGGTGTCTGAAGTTGTATCAGCAAAATTGGCTGAGTTTTTACAAGAAAACCCTGCAGATGCCAAAATTATCTGCGGTAAAGTAGTGGAAGCAGCACGTGCCAGAGAAGCGGCACGTAAAGCACGTGAGATTACACGCCGCAAAGGGGTGATGGATACCATGGGTCTGCCTGGTAAATTGGCAGATTGCCAAGAAAAAGACCCAGCGCTTTGTGAAATTTACCTAGTCGAGGGTGACTCTGCGGGCGGCTCAGCCAAACAAGGCCGAGATCGTAAAAATCAGGCGATTTTGCCGCTAAAAGGTAAAATTTTGAACGTAGAAAAGGCGCGTTTTGATAAGCTACTAGGCTCACAAGAGATTGCAACGCTGATTACCGCGTTAGGCACCAGCATTGGTAAAGCAGACTTTAGTGCTGAAAAATTGCGTTACCACCGTATCATCATCATGACCGATGCGGACGTTGATGGTGCACACATTCGTACCTTGTTACTCACTTTCTTCTATCGCCAAATGACAGAGTTGGTGGAACGTGGCCATATTTATATTGCGCAACCACCGTTATACAAAGTCAAACAGGGTAGGGACGAGCGTTACCTTAAAGATGAGCAAGAGTTAGATATTTATTTACTGCAATCTGCGCTTAAAAATGCAGAGCTAGACACTAAAACCAATGCTGGCATCTTAAAAGACGAAGCTCTATCTGAAATAGCCAAACAAGTTGTGCTGACAGAAGCTGTAATTCGCCGTATTGCCGCACTGTATGACGAGAGCGTATTACGAGCGATTCAGGATGCTGGTGCTATCGATTTAAGCACAGAAGCAAGTGCGAATGCGATTGCAGAGAAGCTGCGCCCGATTCTAGGTGCGGTAGGTAGTGAAGTGATTGTTGCTTTTGATGCGGAAACTAATGCTTACCGCTTAGAAGTTAACAAATACGTACACGGCAATTTGCAATGCTGTGTGATTAATGCTGAATTTTTAAGCAGTGGTGATTACAGACAATTGCTAAAAACCTCAAATATGCTCAATGGTTTAGTGGGTGTAGGTGCGATTGTTAAACGTAACGAAAAAGAGCAAACTGTATCTACGTTTAAACAAGCACTGGACTGGCTGCAAGGTGAGGCGAAAAATACACTGAATATTCAACGCTATAAAGGTCTTGGTGAAATGAACCCAGAGCAGTTATGGGAAACTACCATGGATCCAAAAGTGCGTCGCTTACTCAAAGTACAAATTGATGACGCGATTGCCGCAGACGAGATATTCACTACCCTGATGGGCGATAACGTTGAGCCTAGGCGTGCATTTATTGAAAATAACGCGCTGGGTGTGGGTAATTTGGATGTTTAGTTTGTTGTAGGATCCCATCAAAGTCTAGATTTTTCTCAAAAGTCTAGATTTTATTAATAATTCAATTTAAAAGCCCGGAGGGGCTTTTGTAATTTTAAGTAGATAAATTTGATATAGTGTCTGGTAAAAAAATAAACAAAAGGACATGAGTGAGTTTAACTAAGTTTTCAGAACGCGACATCTGTACTAAGTTTATCACTCCCGCTATTCAACAAGCGGGCTGGGATATTCACACCCAAGTCCGTGAAGAAGTAAGTTTGACAGATGGAAGGGTTATCGTACGCGGAAAGCTCGCTTCAAGAGTTAGTAATCCAGAAGTAAAAGGTGGTCCTAAACGAGCAGACTATATTTTATATGCCAGACCGAATATTCCTATTGCTGTTATAGAAGCTAAGCAATCAAATTTTTCAGTCGGTCATGGAATGCAACAAGCATTAAGATATGCAGAAATGCTGGATCTCCCGTTTGCATTTAGTAGTAATGGTCAAAGTTTTCTTATGCATGACCGTACAGGTTTTACTAACCTTGTAGAGCGTGAGCTCAAGATTGATGAGTTTCCTACACAGCAAGAACTTTGGTCTCTCTATCAGCAATGGAAAGGCTTGGAAGAACCTAAAGCAGTTACTCTTCTAGAGCAGCCGTTCTATACTGACGGTAGTAGTAAGGAGCCGCGGTACTATCAACGAGTGGCAATAAACCGAGCAATTGAAGCGATTGCTAAAGGCCAGCAACGTATATTGCTGGTTATGGCCACTGGTACTGGTAAAACATATACTGCTTTCCAAATTATATGGCGTTTATGGAAGTCAAAAGCTAAAAAAAGAATTCTATTTTTAGCCGACCGTAATATATTGGTTGACCAGACCATGCAACAAGATTTCGCACCCTTTGGCGAAGTTATGCACAAGGTAACTAACCGGGAAGTCAAAAAGAACTATGAGATATATCTGGCGCTCTATCAAGCCGTGACTGGCAAGGAAGAGTGGAAACAGATCTACCGTCAGTTCCCAGCTGATTTTTTCGACTTGGTAGTTATCGACGAGTGCCATCGTGGCAGTGCGGCCGACGATTCTGCCTGGCGTGAAGTGCTCGATTATTTCAGCAGTGCCACACACCTTGGCCTGACAGCCACGCCGAGAGAAACAAAGGATGTCAGCAATGCTACTTACTTTGGCGAATCGATTTACACCTATTCGCTCAAACAGGGCATTGAAGACGGCTTCTTAGCTCCTTACAAAGTGATTCGCATTGCCACCGATGTCGATGCTGTTGGCTACATACCCGAAAAAGATAAGGTAGATAAGTTAGGTCAGGCGGTCGAGCAAAGGCAGTACAACACTAAAGATTTTGACCGCCATATAGTCTTAGAAAAGCGCACAAAGCTTGTTGCAAGCAAGGTTTGGGAGTTCCTTAAGGCCACTGATCCTATGGCCAAAACTATTATCTTTTGTGATGACCAGGACCACGCAGAGCGCATGCGACAAGAGTTGGTAAAAATCATACCAGCTGCCGCTCACAATCGCCGGTACGTAATGCGTATAACTGGTGACGATAATGAGGGAAAAGCGCAACTATCATATTTCATTGATAATGATGAACCATATCCCGTTATCGCCACCACCTCCAAGCTACTCACTACGGGGGTTGATGCCAAGACCTGCAAGCTTATAGTGCTGGACCAAAATATTAACTCGATGACTGAGTTTAAGCAGATCATTGGTCGCGGCACCCGTCTGCGAGAGGATTACCAAAAACTTTACTTCACAATCATGGACTTTAAAGGTGCGACGCGTTTGTTTGCTGACCCAGACTTCGATGGTGATCCGGTGGTGATCTACGAGCCCAAACCCAATGAACCGGTTGTGCCGCCAGAAGACACAAGTCCATTAGGTGTTGGTGAACCCACCCCACCGCCCTATGGGCCCAGTCACACCGGCGGAGGAGAGGGCCGTGCCAAATACTTCATTGATGACGTGAATGTGCGAGTTGCAGTTGAGCGCTCGCAATATCTCGATGCCGATGGCAAGCTTATCACTGAAGACTATCGCGTTCTGTTAAAGCACGACATCAAGAAGGCCCTGCAAGCAGAGTTCGGCAACCTTTCTGATTTCCTGCGGCGCTGGAACGGTTCTGAGCGAAAGCAAGTGGTACTGGAAGAACTGGCAGAACACGGCGTACCTCTGGAAATTCTGCAGCAGGCGGTGGCAAATGGGAGCGAGTTAGATGTCTTCGATCTGGTTGCCCACGTTGCCTTCGACCAAAAACCACTCACTCGTCGTGAGCGCGCAAACAACGTCAAGAAGCGCGATGTGTTTAGCAAATATGGCGCACAAGCCAGAGTCGTGCTAGAAGCTTTACTCGACAAGTTCGCCGACCATGGCGTGCAGGACATCGAAGATGCCAAGGTTTTAGAACTACCGCCATTTGATCAGTTTGGCAGCAAGACGCAAATCCGACGCGGCATCTTTGGCAGTGTTGAGCAATATACTCAAGCTGTGCACGAGCTGGAACAAGCACTTTACGACATATATGAACAGAAACAGGCATGACCCATACTGTCAGCCAATGCGATAAGAGAAAAACCAGATGAATCTCAGCAGTACCATCAAATCTATCCAAGACATCATGCGCAAGGATGACGGCGTCGATGGCGATGCCCAGCGCTTGGGGCAACTTACCTGGATGCTATTCCTCAAAGTCTTCGACCAGCGCGAAGAAGAATGGGAAGATGACAACGCTACCTACCAATCGCCACTCCCTGAGCGCTTCCGCTGGCGCAATTGGGCCGCCTACAAGGCTAATGCCGAGGGTAAGAAAAAGCCGCAAATCGCTGGTAGCGAGCTGATCAGCTTCGTCAATAACGATCTGTTCCCAGCACTTAAAGATCAGATCGATGCGAGTAAGAGTCCTCAGCACAAGGTTATCAAGCAGGTTTTTGAAGACGCCAACAACTACATGAAATCTGGCCCGCAAATGCTGGCCGTGATCGAAAAGCTGGAAGATGCCATCAACTTCCACGACTTCAAAACACGCGCTAGCCTAGGCGATGTATATGAGCAGATGCTCAACGACCTACGTGGCGCAGGCAATGCGGGCGAATTCTACACCCCGCGAGCCATCACCGCCTTCATGGCCGACCGCGTCAACCCACGTTTGGATAAGCGCGAAACGGTGATGGACCCGGCTTGCGGCACTGGCGGATTTTTGACTGCGGTCATCGATCATTTTCGCAATCAACTCTCAACGAAATCTAGCTCTGAAGATAAACGTGCTATTGAAGAGCTGATTCACGGCATCGAAAAGAAGCAGCTGCCCCACCTGCTATGCACCACCAACATGTTGCTGCACGGCATCGATGTCCCCAGCCAAATCGAACACCTAAACACTCTCGGAATTGGCTGGAACGAATGGAACGCTAACGACAAGGTAGATTGCATTATCACTAACCCGCCATTTGGCGGTTATGAAGATGACGGCGTCGGCAGTGATTACCCGGCTGATTTGCGCACCCGCGAAACTGCCGACATGTTCATAGCCCTCATCATTAAAAAACTCTTGAGAGAAAATGGTCGCGCTGCCGTGGTGCTTCCCGATGGCTTTTTGTTTGGTGACGGTATCAAGGGCACGCTGAAAAAATTGCTGCTGCGCGATTGTAAACTGCACACCATTATCCGCCTGCCCAAAGGCGTATTCTCCCCTTACACTACCATCAAAACCAACCTACTGTTCTTCACCAAAGGTAGCGTGGTGGACGGCGGCACCGAGAATTTCCACACCGATACCATCTGGTTTTACGAGCATCCCTACCCGGCGGGCTATAAGAGTTACTCCAAAACCAAACCCATTCGTCTCGAAGAATTCAAACCAGAGCAGGAATGGTGGGGTACGGAAGCCAATGATTTTGCCGACCGCGTGGAAAACGAATTCGCCTGGAAGATCGATTTCAAAACTAAGCGCGAACAGGCCGAAGCCGCGGCGCAACCCCACTGGCAACGAGCTGAAGAATTGAACAATCAAGTCGCCGCACTGGAAGGTGAATCCACTGATTTGCGCAAGAGCATGGTAGGCACCGCCGCCGTCGACTACCGCGAAAAGATCGACGCCCAGATTGCCGAGCTGCGCGCCAAGGCCGAACCTTTGCGCCTGCAAGCGCGTGACGCACAGGCGGCGGGCGACCGCATATATTGGCCAATCTTCAACCTAGACGAACCAAACCCGAACAAGCCGCAAGAAGAAACCCACGATCCAGATCTGCTGCTGGAGAAATACAAAAAACTGCTGGGCGAAATTGAAGAAACCGAAAATCGGCTCAAGAGCGAACTGGCTGCCGCGCTGGCGCATAATTTCGTTGGCGAGGAAGTCTGATGGACGCGCAGCAGTTTTTGGCCGAATTTGGGCATATTGCAAATGCGCCGGGGGGGGTTGGTAAGCTGCGTGAGCTGGTCATCCAATTGGCCATTTCAGGCCGGCTTGTAGAGCGCATCGAATCAGCAGCTACTGCTTCACAGGCAATTGAAGCGGCAGCGGAATTGCGCCATACGTATGAAGAAGAGCTTGATCTACGAGCCACTAGGATGCATCCGCCATTGCATTCGAAACCATTTCCGGTACCCGATCATTGGCAGTGGACTCGCCTAGAACAAATCTGTCTCTATATTCAACGAGGCAAAAGCCCTAAATATGTGGAGAAAAGCTCTACCCACGTCATCTCACAAAAAAGTGTGCAATGGTCTGGGTTTGACTTGTCATCCGCACGCTTTGTGGCGGACGACTCACTGGGTTCATACGGTAAAGAACGATTTCTTTGCGCAGGTGACTTGCTGTGGAATTCGACGGGAACCGGTACCGCTGGTCGTGTGGCAATTTACCTGTCTGATGAGAACGTCACGGCCGTAGCAGATTCACACGTTACTGTTGTTCGTCTCGCCAGCGGCTCCCCACGCTATCTGTGGTGTGTGATCGCTTCGCCTTGGGTGCAATCACGTATTGAGCCATCACATCCTGATTCGCTGGTGTCAGGCACCACGCAGCAGGTGGAATTGAATACCAGCACAGCACGGGCGCTTCCCATTCCACTTCCTCCAATCGAAGAACAATCCCGCATCGTCGCGAAAGTCGATGAGCTTATGGCCTTGTGTGACAAGCTGGAAGAACAGCAGCAGGCTCGCCACAAGCTGCAAAAGAACTTGCGCCAGTCCGCTCTGCAAGCAGTCGCCAGCGCTACTAGCTCACACGAACTACAGACTACATGGGCACGCCTTGCCGACGACTTCGGGCAGCTGTTCCATGCGCCGGAGGATGTCGCCGATCTGCGGCAGCTTGCTATGGACTTGGCTGTACGTGGGCTTTTGGCAGAACAACGGGGCGATGAAGAACCTGCACTTGAATTGCTTAGTCGTATCGCGCTAGAGCATAAAGAAATGGTTCTGAATGGCGAAATGAAACGCCCAAAACCAATGCCTGAAATTGATCTAACCGATGCTCCGTTTGAGCTGCCGCGTGGCTGGGCTTGGGCGAGATTTCCCGAGGTTGGGTTGTTCGGGCGAGGCAAATCAAAGCATCGACCACGCAACGACCCAAAACTATTTACCCCTGGTATTTATCCATTTGTTCAAACAGGTGAAGTGGCACGTGCCAATAGTGTGATTAACGAATTTCACTCCAAATATAGTGACATCGGGTTGGCTCAAAGCAAGCTCTGGCCTAAGGGTACGCTCTGTATAACTATTGCAGCAAACATTGCCGACGCAGCAGTTCTTGGATTTGATGCATGCTTTCCAGATAGCGTTGTCGGATTTATACCGGCGTCTGAGATACGTGATGAAGTTGAATATTTTTTACTATTCATGAAAACAGCAAGAGAGCGCCTGCTGGCATTTGCTCCCTCAACAGCTCAAAAAAATATCAATCTCGAAATTCTCCAGTCGGTGCTGATACCGATACCACCCAAAGGAGAAATCAAACGCATCCTTTCCAGAGTTAATGAGATCAATAGGCTTTGTGATCAGCTGGTGGGTACACGTGCGAATGTGCAAGACATCGGGAAATTGCTGGCCGGTGCCTCGATCGCAAGCATCACCGGCATCGCCATCGAACAAGGAGAGGAACCAATGAAAGCCCCGCAAACCGAACTGATCGCCCCATTGCGTTTGGGTACTGCGCCCGACATCAAAGCGCAGGCGCCGCTGGCGACCATTCTGGCACGCCACAATGGGGAGATGAGCGCCAAGGATTTATGGCAACGCTTCGGCGGTGAAATCGATGCGTTTTACGCGCAATTGAAAACCGAGGTCGCCCACGGCTGGATGCTGGAACCTGCTGTCGCTGAAATGCGCGAGAAGCATCCCGACACGGTGAGCGCCTGATATGCAGCTGCAGCGCATCCGCATCCCGATTTTCCGCAATCTGCGCGATCTCGACATTGCCTTCGATTCGCACTTGCAGCCGGCCGTCGGGGCGCCGGCGGATGCACAGCCCAAACCCATCCGCAGCCATGCCCTGATTGGCCAGAATGGCACCGGCAAGTCGAACCTGATAGAAGCACTAATCACCATCTTCCGTGATGTCGATCTAGACCGCGAAGCTATCTTCGATTACACGCTGGAGTACAACATTCGTGGCCACGCGGTGCGCATCGAGGCGGATACCGCCAAACAGAAGCGCCCCTTTGTGTGGGTGGACAATAAGGCCGAATCACAGGGCTACTTGCTGAAAAACCGCGAGCTTCTACCTGCGCATATCTTCGCCTATTACTCCGGCCGCAACGAGCGTATCGAATCCTTGTTTCAGGAGCATCAGCGCCGCTTCAATCAGCGCCAGGAAATCACCACCAACGAGGTGCTGTCCGAACAGCTGCTGGAGAGTTTTACCGGCTCCGCGGCTGATATTCGCGCCGTGGAAGAAGCTAAACGCCGCCGTGAATCTCAGCTGAAGCAAGTAGGCGATGACCGCCTGCGTCGCTTGTTCTATTGTCGCGGTGGCCATAGTCAGCTGGTGCTGCTGGCCTGTTTGCTGTCCGAAGACCCTGTGTTTCAGAAGGTGCTGAAGAACCTGCACATCGAGTCGCTGGAATCGGCTCTGTTCGTGTTGAAGGAGCCACACCGCCTGCGCGAAAAGCGCCGTGGCGGCAAGTTCGATGAGCAGGAACTGAACGAGGGCGATCCACGCTTCTGGTATGCCCGTGGGAATGTGGTCAGCGAGTTTCTAGACAAGCTCTGGCAAGTGGCTTGGGCACCCATCGAGCAGGAGGCGACCAAGCAGATCGACTTCCGTGGCCGCAGCGAGAAGCAGAAACAGCTTTATCTGTTCGTGCCCAGCCAAGACAAGCTCAAGCAACTGGGCGAGTTGGTCGGCGGCACTGACAGCTTTTTCCGCTACGCCGAAGGCGCCTACATCGGCGACCTGATTGACGAGGTGCGTATCACCGTTAAGAAGCGCGACGAGCATGGCGGCAAGGTGAGCTTCACTCAGCTGTCCGAGGGTGAGCTGCAAATGCTTACAGTGTTGGGCCTGATGCGCATCACACGCGAAGATCACTGCTTGTTCCTGCTTGACGAGCCTGACACCCATCTGAACCCGATCTGGAAGCTACGCTACTTCGATGACATCGAAGGCGTGCTCGGGGATATACAGGATGGCGCTGGGTTCGATGTTGGTGGCTTTGGTGAAGGCCCATTTGATACCGCTTCTGGCCAGTCGCAAATCCTCATCACCACCCACGACCCAATGATGGTCGGCAGCCTTAAGCGCGAGCAGGTGCATATCCTACGCCGCGAAGGCAATCGCACCATCGTCGATGTGCCAGATGAACATCCGCAAGGCATGGGCGTAACTGGCCTACTTAAGAGTGAGTTGTTTGGATTGTCTTCCACTTTGGATATAGAAACCGAGCGCCGACTATTCCGGCGCAATGAGCTCTTTGCGATGGAGCAGCGAACACCTATGCAAGATGCAGAGCTGCAGCGACTGAGTGCAGAGCTTGCAGATTTGGGTTTTTCGAATGCTGATTTCAAAGACCCCTATTATGCGAAATTCGTTCGGCGGATGGCGAAACACACTCGCTTCCACAAGCCAACTCTTACGCCTGAAGAACAGGCGGAACAAGACGAGATTGCAGACGGAATCATTGCCGAAATCCTTCGCGAGGAATCTGGCGAATGATATTTATTGATTTGGAGCATAAGCGTCCGACTGATACGGAGCTGCCTGCAGACATACGATGGACACACGCAGAATGGACTGCGTGGTTGGTCGAATCAGAACGTCTCGTTAATGAGCTTGCCAAGCTAAATGCAGATGGAAAATTTAGTGAGCGTAACCAACTTATCGATAATCGTAGCGCTCATTGGGGTCGACTCAAGCCTTGGTTGCTGAAGCTTTCTGATGGGAAATGTTGGTTTACTGAGGCGCGAGATATAGCTTCGCATCTGGATGTCGAGCATTTCCGTCCTAAAAAAGCCGCATGTAATGTCAAAGGTCCTAAGAGAGATGGGTATTGGTGGTTGGCATTTGACTTCATGAATTTTCGAATTGCAGGCACAGTACCCAATCGTAAAAAAGGTGCATGGTTTCCTCTGCGTTACGGTTCCCCATGCTCCAGTTTTATTAAGCGCTGCGAGGGTGATGAGATTGCGCACTTTCTAGATCCTACCAACGCCCATGATGTCACGCTGCTGGCTTTCGATGAGGAAGGGAAAGCTATACCAGCCCCCGGGGTATCTCGCTGGGATTTTGTCCGGGTGCGGAGAACTGTTGATCGTTTAAAGCTTATCGAGCATAAGGCTTTAGATGAGGAGCGCCGTAAAGTTTGGCAGCGTGTGACCACGCATATAGGTAACTATGAACGTGCATTGGCTGAAGCTAGATACTCAAATGCAGCGAGAGAAAGGGCAAGAAACGAAGCTCGTCAAATTGCTGATCTAACTAAGCCAAGTTCCGAACTATCTGCCGTAGCTAAATGGTGTGTACTGCTGCGTAATGATCCACGACTTTCGAGATTAATAATATGAGTGATATAAAACTTTTTAAGTTAAATAATGGTAATGCGGAAGAGCTAAAAGGTGATGCATCTGACCTTGAAAAGCCTTTGCAAACGCTAATAGAAAATAATCTCGAATCATTACTTGGTATTAGGTTTTTATCCAGTGAGTACTCAACTGGTAAAACGCACGCTGGTCGCATCGATAGCTTAGGTATTGATGAAAATTCAAGTCCAGTAATTTTAGAATACAAACGCTCTACTGGCGAAAATGTAATTAACCAAGGCCTTTTCTATTTAGATTGGCTTATGGATCATCAAGCTGAGTTTGAACTTTTGGTAATGAAGAAATATGGCCAACAAGCTTCTGACGCAATCGATTGGACACAACCCAGGTTAGTTTGTATAGCTGCTGACTTCACAAAATATGATGCGCATGCAGTACAACAAATGAATAGAAACATTGAGCTCATTCGTTACAGACTATTTGGTCAAGAGCTATTGTTGTTAGAGTTAGTAAATGCAATAGCAGCAGGTACTCAAAAATCCAACAACAAAGTATCAAAAGTAAAATCTTTAAGTGTAAAAACAAATTCAGGTGACAAAAGTTATTACGAGTGGCTTGAATCAATTTCGCCCTCAATGCATGAATTACTTTCGTCAGTAGAAGGTTATATTCTTTCTTTAGGCGATGACGTTCTAAAAAAAGAACTCAAGCTATACGTAGCTTTTAAACGGATTAAAAACTTTGTAACTATTGTTATTCAAAAAAATAGATTACTACTTTATTTGAATTTAACCCCTAGCAATATTAGTCCATTACCAGCTTTCGCAAGAGACGCAACAAATATCGGGCATTGGGGTACTGGCGATTTAGAAGTAACGATAAGTAATTTACAAGATTTAGACCAAGCTAAATCATTCATTCTTATGGCCTACGAGGGTAGAAAATAGGCTAAGTTATACAAAATTGTTTATGTGGTATGACATAAACAATTTATATAAAAATCAATAACTTAATTGTTATTTTTCTTGATGTAAGCCGTCAAGTTATCGTAAAATCGGGCTATGAGCCCGTTCGCATATCAACTAAGAAAAATCCGCACTGAACGAAAACTTCAGCAAAAAACCATGGCTGAATTAATTGGCTGTGAGCCAAGTTATTTAAGCGCGCTCGAAACTGACGCAAAGGTCCCACCGCAAAAAGAAAAACTCGCACAATTTCTTAAAAAATTGAAATTAAGTCCAACTGAAGAGTTGGAGATTTTAAAAACCGCAGATAGATCAAGACGATCAATCAGGCTTCCACTCAAAGCGCAATCAGAAGTATTTGAAGTGTGTCATGAATTAGAAGACAGATTGCCATTTCTAAGCCAAACCCAACTTAAGATTATTGGATTGGTTCTCAGTATTAACTCTTCAGAAATGGGGGTACCCAAAATGTAAAAAAGGACAAACTTATGAGGTTTGCCCTTTTTCGTTGCTACTGATATTGCTCTGGTCCAGCTAAGTATCTAATACCCTCCGAATTTCGTCAAGCCTCCTACACAAACAACACCGAAAAGCTGTCAGTAAATTTACTGCCAGTAGTTATTTTTTCGTCTAAAAATCGGTGTTATCCAATCAAATTAAAAAGTATGCGCGTTGCGTAGGGATGCCTATCGCCGCTCGCTGGAGCAGAAGATGAAATCAAGAAAAGTTGTCACCAGAAGTGGTCGTGGATTTAGAGGATATTTTCCTTCAAAAAAGTTAAATCGCATGATGGAGTGCGAGTCACTGCTAGAACGTGATGCTATGTATTTGTTTGAGCATTCACCTGGAGTCAAATACTTTCAAGAACAGCCGGAGCTAATTATGTACGAATACGAAAACAAGATCAGAAAGTACTACCCAGATTTTGCTGTGACTCTTAATTCAGGGGCTCTCATCCATATCGAAATAAAACCGCAGATAAAACTAGATAGCCCAGTGTTAAGTAGCAAGTTTGAAGCAATCATCAGTCGCTATGTAATTCATCCAGCTGATTTCATCATATTGACCGACAAAACTATACGACAAGAGCCATTGTTTTCTAATTTGAAAATCATTAATAACGTAAAGAAGTTTCATTTAGATATTACCGAAAGCTTTATTAAAGCTAGACAGCTACTGCTAACTAATAAGCAATATACGTTGATGGAATTAATAGGTGTTATTGGTAAAACGGAAGTGCTAATCATGTTGGCTCACCATAAGATTGTGTGTGATTTAAACCAGTCTTTGTGGTCTCCAACAAATTATGTAAGGCTGCCTAAGGAGGATGACGATGAAACGGTTCTCTTTTAAAAAAGGCCTGGTCTTTATTGAGCAAGAAAATCGCTGGCAATTACAAAGACGTTTGGTGACTGGAAAACTTCAGTTTGAAAGTGAGTTAGGTGAGATAAAAACCTATTGGGATAAAGAAATACACCAACTTTGGGCCACTAATGAATGGATCCTAGATCATAAAACCCTTGGATCTCATGTTGATGTTATCTATCTTGCCACACCTAGAGATCTAAGTACCTTTCCAGAAAAATGGCAAAACGCTGCAGTCAGACGGTTACACTATATTGAGAGCATTAAGCCAGATAGTAATAAATATAATGTCGAATTATGGAGCGATTTAATAAGGCAAGCCGCCACTGTCATTAAAGACCTAAACCCGCCATCACCATCTACGCTACATGACTGGTGGAAGCGCTATCGTACTAACAAGAGTATTTCTTCTTTGATTCCTCGGCAATTATCTGGAATCCAACGTAATAAACCTCAGGTATATGCAGTGTTTGAAGAGGTTTTATCTGAAGTCTATCTAACGCATCAAAAAAGACCTAAATCAGATGTGGTCCAAGCACTCAGAGATCATATAGTGCGGTTAAATCTAAATCGTGACTCCATTGATCATATCAAGTGTCCAGCACGATCCACAATTTATCGCTGGTTGGATGAGCTGCAACAAGATTTAGTTGAAGGCGCACGATTAGGGGCTGAGACTACTCGTAAGAAGTATCGCATTGCAATGGGGGGGCTAAAAGTAAGCCTCCCACTAGAACGTATAGAGATTGACCATACGCCACTCGATATATTGGTGGTAGATAAAACAACGATGCTGCCTTTAGGGCGTCCTTGGCTAACGTTAGCCATTGATAAAAAAACTAGAATGATCTTCGGGTTTTATATCTCATTTAACACCCCTTCCAGTCACTCCATTTTGCAGTGTTTAAAGCAAGGGATTTTGCCAAAACATGAATTGATTGCAAGGTTTCCTGATATCAAAGGTGAATGGCCGATTTATGGGATCCCTAGTTTAATAGCTGTAGATAATGGTATGGATCTTCATTCGGAAGCTTTTGAGAAAGCATGTTTGGAAATAGGAACACAAATTTTATTTTGCCCAGCTGCTCATCCGGAAGCTAAAGGAAGTGTAGAGCGATTTTTTCGTACATTAGCCCAAGGATTGATTCATAAGTTACCTGGAACGGTATTTTCCAATATTGATGAGAGGGGCGATTATCCTTCAGAGGAGCTTGCTACTCTTGATTTGGAAACACTAGTGCATTTGATTACCAAATGGATCGTCGACATTTATAGCATTACATATCATAAGGGAATAAAAACTACGCCTTTGCTGAAATGGCATGATTTAGCTCAGAATCTGGAGATAGATTTGCCAGCTTATCCGCAGCAATTAGATGTCATCACAGGCATTCCTGCACAGCGCACAGTATTCCATTACGGCATTGAGCTGGAAGGTCTGCATTACAACTCAAAAAGATTGCAGGAGCTGCGGCGTCGGACCGGGGAAAATCTACAAGTCCAATTAAAATTTTTCATGGACACAATCTCGCACATTCAGGTGTATGACGAACATGAACGCGAGTACATACGCGTAGATTGTGTCAATGATGACTATTCCGAAGATCTACAGCGTGACACGCATCGTTTAATACGTGAGCATGCTCGTCGTAAATTCAATGATAGTTACTCCATGGTTCAGCTTATGGAAGCTAGGCTGGAAATTGAAGCCACTATAAAGGAAGCCATCAAACACAAAAAAATGGCGACCCGTAAATTAGGGGCAACTTACTCTATGCATGACAGTACATCTGTTTTTGAGTCCAATGATCCACTTAAAAAAGTACAAAAGCCAGTCAAATCAGCAAAGCCTGTCGTACCTGCAGAATTGCCAGATGGTTTAAATGACCAGTTACCGCAATTCAATTTTAAGGATTTACCTAATCTTGACTTAACAGATGATGAGGAGCAGTCATGACACCTATAGAGATTATTCGTAGGTATGCGACTGATGTTACTCGTCATGAACCGCAGCTGGATCAATTATATAGATTCAGTCTGCGAGAGATTATTCTTGAACACCAGCGTTTTAAATCAACACTGAAAACAATCGCTGAGCTTCATTACTATTGCCTCCAAAATAAGGTGGGTAAAGGTTTAATTATCGTAGGACCTTCCGGGATCGGAAAAACCAGCATGCTCAAATATTATGCTGGTGACTTTCCAAAAGTAATGGAAACACAAGTTACACGTATTCCAGTGCTGATTGTTACCACGCCAAGCACACCTACAACCGATAGCATGGCAGAAGCAATATTACTTGCACTCGGTGATCCTCTTGCAAGTAAAGGCAATGCCAAAGATAAGCTCAATCGAATTAAGTTACTTTTTGAGCAATGTCAGGTTGAGCTTTTATTGATCGATGAGTTTCAACATTTCTTTTATGCCAGAACGATTGTCGAGTTTCGAACTGTTACTGATTGGTTAAAGATTTTCCTTAATGAAACAGCAAAGGCAGTCGTCTTGTGTGGATTACCTGAGGCTGAAATGGTCATTCAAAGTAATGAACAGCTAGCTAGACGGTTTTCAAGTAAGTATACACTTACACCCTTTACCTTTACTTCAGATCAAGACTTTATCGAATTCAGAGGTCTGCTCCGAGCGTTTCAGGAGGGATTACCTCTTCCCGTTGAAACGCCACTATATGAAGCTAATCTTGCAAGACGATTTCTTATTGCTAGTAACGGATTAATAGATTATGTCCGCAAGATTCTAGAGGGAGCAGTGAGTGTCGCCACTGCTGCAGGGCATCAATCACTTGATTTGCCAACTTATGCTGAGGGCTTTAGGAGGGAGGTTTGGGCTGATGTTGCCGATCGATTGAACCCTTTCCATCAAGAGTCGCCATTGCGCACCTTAAATCGATCAGGAGAGCCTTTCTATGCTAGTTACAAACGGCATGCGATTGGATCTCCATTAGCCAGACGGTTGAATCTGGTACAAAAAGGGGTGAAAAATGATTAAGCCTAAAATCATCACAACCGTTGCTCAACCATTACTTATAAGACCAAATCCTTTTCGAACAGAGGGCCCAAAGGGATATTCATTAAGATTAGCTGAGGCAAACTGGATACCTTTACGCGAAGTAGACGCGTTGGGTATAGTTTTTGAGGCTGAAATATTAATGGTGCATGGTTTGCTACCTAATTCTTCTTTGGATCCAGACTTGCATACCAAGATCCGTAATATTAATACCCTCTTAACTCACTATCCCAGAGTCTGGAACCATCAATCTAGCCGATTTTGTCCAATATGTTTAGCTGAAGATGCCTATTGGCGGATAGGGTGGGAGTTGTTATTTTACGATGCTTGTCCTCAACATGGGGTATGGCTCATAGATCAGTGCTCTTCATGTGGAGAGGACGTGTCTTGGAATCGACAATCTTTAGTTAGGTGCCAATGCGGTTCTGACTTAAGGGCAGAAAAAGCAAATGCTTGCCCTGAAAATGTTAGAAGGCTTTCTATATTAATGGAGAATAAATTACATTCTTCGAATGACCAGAAGTTTTCCATTCCCTTTGAAAAAACAAATATTGAGCAGACTCAGCGATTAATCCGTTATTTCGGTACCTATATGGATGCGGAAGCCGAGCGTAATCCACTTAAAATTCAGCGAGCTGGGAGTATGGTTAATTCTTGGGCTGTCACATCGCTTGCTGCGGAAGTTGTGTTTAATTGGCCTACTGCCTTTCAAGAGTCATTGCAAAAAATACAGAGCTCCTCAGAGGATGCAGATTTTAGGCGTTTGAATGGTGTTTTTGGGCGAGCTTATCATTACCTCTATCGCGGGTTACAGGAAGCTGCATTCCATCCAGTAAGGCAGGCATTTGAAGAGTGGTTAAGTAGTTCTTGGCGCGGCGGCCTAGCTAAACGCAATCGAAGACTTGCCATATTGTTATTAGACAAGGCTACATGGATTCCTGCTACATTAGCTAGAGATACTTTAGGAATATCCGACCAGAGATTATTAATGCTCATTCGCGAAGGTGTCATTGAGGGGGAAATACATTTTAGTCGTGCGGGACGTAAATTTGTGATGGTCAGGAGGGATCAGCTGGATCTTGCACGAGATGCTGTACAAGGATTTATTGATATGAAAACTGCAGGTGGCGCTTTAGGGTTAACAAAAAAACGTATGCGTCAGATTTTGCGTTATCTTTTCCCGGAAGCCAGAAAAACAGGAAATGCAGCATCAATGCCATGGAGTGTTCCAAGGAGTGCAGTAGAGAGTTTGCTAGCAACTACTACTGGATTGGGAAAAGTATCAATTCCAGATGAAGGCTGTGTGTCGATAGGTCATATTCTGAGATATTGGGCTTGGACCGCAGATGAAATTGTATCTTTGATCAGGGCAGCCTGTTCAAAAGAGGTCGTGGTTATTAACCTACTCGATGGTAATGCTGGGGTCAGCGGATGGATTTTTCACGAAACAACACTGAAGGCGTGGAAGGCAAAATCTACAATGGGTTATGGTACTTGGCTTACAGTAACCCAAATGGCTAAGATATTAAGCATTAAACAGCAGGTTGCTTATGATTTAGTCAAAGGCCATTTTATCAATGGAGAAACATTACACAAACAGCCAAAAGGTGGGATAAGAGTAAGTCGGGTAGAAGTAGAGAGTTTTAAACAGAAATACATATTCTGTACTGAAATTGCTCAGCAACTAGGGGTTTCTCCCAGAAAGGCCAGGTCAGTACTTGCTGGGTTTTATATTCATCCAATATCTGGCCCTGGGATTGATAATGCAAGGCAATTACTATATTTCAGAAATGATGAACTTGAATATGCTATTCAGGACTTTGTCTCAGAAAAAGATCAGGAATTTCGTTTAATATAATTGGAAAATAATAATTGGATTAGTAAATGATATTCGGTGAAGTTGATTCAATGCTTAATCTGATGGAAAAGGTTAAGAAATATTATGAATCTTTCAAAAGACCTATCTCATCGCAATCACTAACCGTGCGCTTTATTCAACTATTTGAAGTGCATGGTGTTCATCGAAATCAAATCCCTAGATTTTTTGGTCATGGATTTACTTTAAAAGATGTGCAAGATGATCAATCATTAATAGTAAAGCTAGACGAGCAAGTGCTTGAGGCGGTTTGTAAGCTTTTTGCGGTTCGAAGAGAATGGCTAGACGGTGCTGACGAGCAAGTACATCCGCATCATGATTTTTATAAAAGGCCTACTGAGTTTTTAAAGTTTATTACTAACCTTAAATTAGAGAACAAAGAAGGACAATTAGACGGAGTACTGTATTCCCCAGAAAAACCTGATTTTAGTGCTGAGGCAATTTTAGTCTTAAATGAAATAATTGGGTCTGTAGGTAATGAACCAATTTATCGCTATCATTTATGTAATGGTTGGATGTTTGCTTACTGGAAAGCACGTGCCTATTTAGCTGCTTGCGTTGCTATCGCATGGAAACATCAGGTCTATATTAAAGGTCGTGCTGCACCTAAGAAACCTATTAATAAATTATCACAGGGTGAGATTTTCTTAGCCTGTAAAAAGATGGGAACTGATTCACTTCGAGGTATTAAGTGGTATGCAGAAGACATGGCACTTTTACCAGAAACGTTTCTTAGAGACGTAGACCCTGAGCTTGATAATTTTGGTGTGATATCGGGTTTAGATTTGTGGCTAAAGCTGGATAATCAAGATTTGATGGATACTGGTTTGAATGAAAAAGATGCACGCTTGTTATTTTTAGAGGCCCGTGAGAAATACACTTAATGGCCTAACACACCTAAATATAGGCAAGTTAATGTTTGCTAGTCCAATTGAAATGTTTGTTTTATTTAATTTAGCTTACAGTTAAAGCTGACGGTCAACTATAGAAGTTAACTGACTGTGAACAATCCAAGGGTGCCAATGCGTGTTAATTTTCTATAAATGCAGTTCTTCAATTACAATTAACTGTTATATTCAGCTGGGAACTTATGAAGAATCTCGTCTTTATCGCTATTCTGAGCCTTATTAGTCCTTTGGCGATTGCGAACTCAACTATCTGCAAGCCAGAAGAAAGCTTAACCGGTATAAAGGCTTTGGCTTGGGATAGTTCAACGCTTACCGCAAAAGTAACTGACAAGTTAAACAACACTCATGAAGGCAAGGTTACTCTTGTTAGAGAGCACAAGCCCTATGGCATAAAAACAAACATATTTATCAAATATCGGCAGCCATATTACGGAGAGGATGCTGCTGAGTATATGGTATTCCCCACAGGGGAGAACCAGCACCGAGTGATAGGTGTTTCTTATGTATTTAGAAATAATGAGTACCACCTCACCACATCAGTAGGGAATTACTCAGCTATATGTCTCAGTATGTAAATATAACAAGTCAATTCAGCCGACGTTAGCACTTAATTAAATTACCGAGCCTCCGTGGACAATCAAGTAAAAGTAATTCACTACCTATCTGATCTGATAGAAATCGCAGAGAAGTTGCCTTCTGATGATTATGTTGGGGGCTGGTTCTATCGAGGCCAGTCTGATAAGGCTTGGCAGTTAGAGCCCAAAGCCAACCGACGCCCGTACTCGGAGGGTGGTAGGTTTGAATTTAAGTTCAAGATGTGGCTCAAGCAGTCACACAACTATCTAGGAATGGAGTACTCAAACGATCTAGAAGCTATGGCAATTGCCCAGCATCATGGCTTTGCTACAAAGTTGTTAGATTGGTCTTCGAATATCCTCACAGCAGCATTCTTCGCATGCAGTGAGAATCTAAAGGAAGATGCAAAAATATTTGCATATTTTCCAACTCAATATATTTACCTAGACGACAACCAGATGGCTCCAGTAGAGATCAACCGTGTTGTTGGATATCAGCCAAAAAACGTTACAAACCGGCTAAAAACTCAATCTGGGTGTTTTACCTATCATAAGGAAGAAGGCTTTAAAATTGAAAACGAATTTTTTGTACCTGCTCAGCACAACACTCTTGACGAGTGGGTAATTCCTGCCAATAGGAAACCTTCACTTCTTCGCATGCTGGATAGGCTAGCTATAAATCATAAAACGCTATTTCCAGACCTTGACGGTTTGTCCAGGCACTATTGTCTTCAAGACGAAATTCGAGTTATAAATGATACGCACAGATCGACCGATTACTAACCCATCAGTCGATAGGGACAGCCAAAAGCTGTGCTTTTGGTTCCCTACATTTCGTTCAGGTTTCTCCTCACTTCTACGTTAGCGGAATAGGATATGTTGCAGCCAATATTCGATTGGATAGAAAAATTTGCCACTGACTTTACATGGAAGCGGCTAGTCATATTTCTTTCATTCCTAGCATTACTTGGTGGATCCCTTGCGATCTATGAACAACTGACGGGTACCTTTGAGCTAGGAAAGTTCGAGAAATCTGTCGCCTTGCTGGAAAAGTTAGAAGCAATTCAGTCCGCAGATCCTTCCTCCGAACAAGTGAAAGCCAATATTTACCACGGTCTGATCAACCTGACATCAAAACCAGAGCGGGCCGGATCTATTGAAATCACATTCGGAGGCCCATTAAAGCAGGCGCTCGCCGGAGCTGCAATCTGGTTTGTCATAGCAATGTTCTTCTTGCCTGGCATGTTTCGTGGGGACACGGAAGCTAGAAATGCGCTAATTGGACTAATCGTGGTTGGTGCACTTATCGGCCTCGGTGGATACATGTTGCCGGCGAGTTGGCCAGACTGGGTGCTATATGGTCTTTATCCGGTCGGCATTAATCTGCTTTTGGTGTTGTTCATGGCCTTCATAGGAAATAGAACAAAATAAAGTGTTTAGAAATTCATTGGCGAGCCCCTTGTATCTTACCAACAACTCAGAAATGAGTTAAATTGCTCTGACGCGAAGAGCCGGGAGAAGGAATGCTGAGCGCGCCCCAAGGCCTTAGAGCCAGTAATTAAGATTAGTGGCCTTCTCCCAACCTACATTCATCAAGATCGGACGGTATCTTAGGACTGGCATGATGTCATGATCCTGCATGCACAAGGT
>Ga0208512_100069_pt1 | contig 40777 bp, 35 predicted proteins | sample LakWasMet40_LOW7_2_FD_183880 | JGI IMG/M metagenome (GOLD analysis project Ga0208512, IMG submission 183880) | Freshwater sediment methanotrophic microbial communities from Lake Washington under simulated oxygen tension - Sediment Metagenome... | ecosystem: Environmental > Aquatic > Freshwater >...
AAGACCGACGAGACCCTCTTCGTGAAGACCGTGAAGGCGAAACAGGACTTTCGCTTCGACGTTCCCGTCTTCGGCCTGCGCACCCTTGAAACCATGCACGCCGCCGGCCTGTCCGCCGCCGCCCTCGAGGCCGGCAAGGTCATCGTCCTCGACAAGCCCGCCGTCCTGAAACAGGCCAAAACCTGGGGCATCACCCTTCACGGTTTCTGATCATTGGGAGGCGGGGTGCCCTTACCCCGCGGCTCCGCGCCTGACTTGCACTTTTCCCCGCGACCAGCACCTTTCCGCCCATGCCCGCTGACATAGTCGAAGTCTCCATCAAAGGCCTGATGCCCACGGCCAACGGCTGCGCCGTGTTCCTGGGGAACGACGACAAGACCTTCGTCATCTACGTGGATCCCAGCGTTGGTAGCGCCATCTCCATGACGATCAACGGCGTGAAGAAAGAGCGGCCGCTGACCCACGATCTGATCGGGCACCTGCTTATGGGCTTCGAGATCGGCCTCGAGCGCATCATCATTAACGACGTCAACGACGGCACCTATTTCGCCCGCATCATCCTGCACATGCAGAACGAGCTCGGCCGCAAGTTCCTCGAGCTCGACGCCCGCCCGAGCGACTCCATCGTCCTCGCCCTCCAGCAGAAGCGCCCGATTTTCGTCGCCCGCAAGGTCTTCGATCTGGTCGAGGACATGTCCGAGATCCTCGAGCGCGTCCTCAAGCAGCAGAAGGAAGAACCCAAGGACGAGGGGGACCAGTGACCGCGCCGGCCCGCACGTTGCCCGCCGGCATCCTGCCCGGCCAGCCGCTGACCGCGCTGGCGCCCATGCAGGACGTCACCGACCTGCCTTTCATGCGGGTGATGGCGCACTACGGCGCGCCGGACTATTTCTTCACCGAATTTTTCCGCGTCCACGCCCAGTCGCGCCCCGAGAAACACATCGTCCGCTCCATCGTGGAGAACAAGACCGGCCGTCCGGTCTTCGCCCAGCTCATCGGCGAGGAAATCAGCCACATGGTCCGCACCGTGAAGGATCTGCTGAAATATCCCATCGCCGGCATCGACCTGAACATGGGCTGCCCGGCGCCCAAGATCTACAAGAAGAACGTCGGCGGCGGCCTCCTGCGCGACCCGGCCAAGATCGACGAACTCATCGGCTCCCTGCGTGACGCTGTGCCGGGTCTCTTTACCGTGAAGATGCGCATCGGGTTCGATTCGACGGAAAACTACGAGCGTGTCCTCGGCCTGATCAACAAGCATGGCGTCGATCTGCTCAGTGTCCACGGCCGCACCGTGAAGGAAGGCTACCGCAGCGACGTGCACTACGACTTCATCGGTGTCGCGGCACGCACCGTCCGCTGCCCCGTGCTGGCCAACGGCAACGTGACCTCCGCCGACAAGGCCGCTGCCGTCCTCCAGGAGACCGGTGCCGCCGGCGTCATGATTGGCCGCCATGCCATCCGCAACCCGTGGATCTTCCGCCAGACCCGCGAGAAGCTTTCTGGCCAGACCGTCTTCGCGCCCTCCTTGGCCGACGTCCGCGAATATGTCACCCGTCTCTACCGCGAGACCCAGACCCCGGATATCCCTGAGAAGGCGCACGTCGCCAAGATGAAGAAATACCTGAACTTCGTTGGCCAGAGCGTGGATCCCGAGGGCAGGTTCCTGCACGAGATGCGCCGCGCCATGACCGAGGCCGAATTGTTTGCCGTCTGCGACGCCCACCTGCTGACCGAACCGGCCAGGCCGTTCGCGACGGAACCCTACCCCGGAATCATCGCCCGCCCGAACTGCGAGACACCGGTCGAGAGCTGTTCGCTCGACACGATTACAGCCTAATCACTCCAGCCCGAGCACCTTGCGGCCGGTGTCGGAGATCATCTGCGGGGTCCATTGCGGGTCCCAGACGATGTGCACCTTGGCGGACTCGACATCCGGCAGCTTGGCAATCTTCTGCCGTGCGTCCTCGGCGATGACCGGGCCCATGCCGCAACCGGGCGCCGTAAGCGTCATCTTCACCTCGAGGATGTGCTTTCCCGCCGGCGTCTTCTCGACGGCAAGATCATAGACCAGGCCGAGATCGACGATGTTGACGGGAATCTCGGGGTCGAAGCAGGTCTTGAGGGCGGCCCAAACGGCCTCCTCGCTGAATTCCGTGGCCGCGACTGCCGCTTGCTCGGCCTTGGCCGTGTAGCCGCCAATGGCACTGGTGTCGGCCACGGCAATCTGGAACAGGCCGGTGTCGGTGCGCACGGTCACGTTGCCGCCGAGGGTCTGCGTGATGAATACGCTGGTGCCGGCCTTGAGGGTGACCTTGTCGCCGGCCGGGATGACGGTCGCGGGGCAGTCCTGGGTGAGGGTGTAGTCCTGGGCCATGGGTAGATCAGTTCAGCCGCAGCTCGAAGGGCAGCCGGGCATAGAGGCCGCGCGGGTCGTTGAATTTGCTGAGCGCCTTCAGCTCAGTGGACAGTTCGCGGAAAAACACACCGACCGGCCCGCCAAACGACTGCTCCCGTCGCCGGCCTTCCATCGCCTCCGTGAACTGCTCGGCAAACTGCTTCTTGCGCGGATACTCGGCCACGCGAAAATTATCGCCCAGCTCGGCCTTGGCCGCGGCGTATTTGACGGCGTCGGCCAGGCCGCCGAGTTCGTCGACGAGCTTGAGCTTCAGCGCCTCGCTGCCGGACCAGACGCGGCCCTGCGCGATCTCCTCGACGACCTTGCGGTCGAGTTTGCGGGCATCGGTGACCTTGGAGATGAACTGGTCGTAGACCCAGTCAACAGAGCCCTGGAAAATGGCGAGCTCGGCCTCGGTCTTGGGCCGGATGACGGTGGCGGCATCGGCAAACTTGCCGGTCTTCACCGTGTCGAAGGTCAGGCCGAGCTTGTCGGTCGCGAGACCCTGGAAATTCATGAACATGCCGAAGACACCGATCGAACCGGTGATCGTGGTCGGCTCGGCGAAGACCCGGTCGGAGGCCGTCGCGATCCAATATCCGCCCGAGGCCGCCACCGTGCCCATCGAGACTATGACAGGCTTGTCCTTGTGGATGAGTCGCACCTCACGGAGGATGGCCTCGGAGGCGGTGACACTGCCGCCGGGGCTGTTCACGCGGAGCACGACCGCGCTGATGCTGTCGTCCTGCCGGATCTGGCGGAGCAGGCGGGAGGTCTTGTCGCCATAGACGTAGCCATCCTCGTTGCCACTGCCGTCCACGATCTCGCCCTCGGCGTAGACGATGGCAATCTTGCCCTTGCCGCCGCCGGCGAGCTCGATCTTGCCTTCGCCCTGCCGCTTGGCGGCCAGTCCGCCGGTCGAGACATGCCGGGCATAATCTTTCAGTCCGATCTGCTTGAAAGGCTGGCTGGAGCCCTGCCGGCCGGTCGCAGCCTTCAATTCGGCGAGCACCTCGTCCAGGTAGGCGATGCGGTCGACCAGCTTGAGCTTCATGGCGTCGTCGGCGCGGATGAGGCCCTTTTCGTCGACGGCTTTCTGAATGGCGCCGGCCGGCAGTTTCCGGGCGGTCTCGATGGATGCGGTCAGCGTGGCCCACACATCGTCGAGCAGCTTCTGGATCTGCGCCCGGTTCTCGGGGCTCATTTGTTTCAGGGTGAAGGGCTCGACGGCACTCTTGTATTTGCCGACACGGGTGACCTGCACGCCAATGCCGAATTTCTCAAAGGCACCGGTGAAAAACATCGGCTGCGAAGCCAGGCCGGGCATGACCACGGCGCCATAGGGATCGAGCACCAGCTCGTCCGCCACCGACGTCACGTAGAACTCGCGGGTGCCGGCGTAATCGAGGTAGGCTTTCACGGGCTTGCCCGAAGCCTTGAACGACTCGATCGCCTCGCGCACTTCCTTGAGCGCGGCAAAACCGGAGCCATAGCCCTGCGGCTGCATCGAGCCGGTCAGGTAAAGGCCCTTGATAGCCTCGTCCTTGGCCGCCGCCTGGAGCGCACGGGTGACCTCACGGAGCTGCAACACCTGCGGGGCGCGGCCGCCGAAGATCTCCATGAACTCCTCCAGCCCCTCGACCTGCGAGGGCGCGTCCTGGATGTTCGCCGCTAGGTCGAACACCAGATAGGAACCGTTCTGCACGACCGCCGGCTTCTTTTCACCCATGGCCACCACAAAGCCGATGAACAGGAAGAAACAGAGGAAACCACCGATGATGAAAACGAGCAGGGCCGCGATGGTCGCAAAGAAAGAAGTGAAGAAGTTCTTCATGGCGGCGAACCTAGGCAGGTGCCCCGCTTCCGCCAGCGAAAAGCGGCGACCGGCCCGGGGGCGTGACGAACGGCATTAGCGCGCGACAAAAAATGCGCGCGGCCGCTTAACTTCCCCTGTTAGCACCCGATTGTTGCACTCCTAGCCTTCCCATGCGCGCCGAAATCACCCTATATTCCTGCCATGAGTGAGAAAAAGGAACTGCTCACGACCAACCGCAAGGCGCTGACCATCAATCTCGACGGCACGCGTTACGGCACCATCGCGGAGATCGGCGCCGGGCAGGAGGTCTCCCGCATCTTCTTCCAGGTCGGCGGCGCCTCGGGCGCCATCGCCAAGACCATGTCGGCCTACGACATGACCTTCAGCGACGCCATCTACGGCAAGGCCCCGCGCTACGTCTCGCGCGAGCGGCTCGCGACGATGCTCGACCACGAATACCGGCTGCTCAAGGAACGCCTTGCCGAGAAGCGCGGCGACCGCACCAAGTTCTTCGTCTTCGCCGACACCGTCGTGGCCAAGAGCTTCAAGGGGCCGAACGACGGCCACGGCTGGCTGGGCGTGCGCTTCCAGCACGAGGTCGGCGCAGAGCCGAGCGAGATTATCATCCATGTCCGCATGTGGGACAAGGAGAACATCCTCCAGCAACAGGCGCTGGGCATCGTCGGCGTGAACCTGATCTACGCCGCCTTCAACTACGCCGCCGACCCGGCCCAGCTGGCCCAGTCCCTCGCCGACAATATCGGCACTGACCGCATCGAGGTCGACATGCTCCGCGTCAGCGGCCCGGCCTTCGGCGGCGTCGACAACCGCCTGCTCTCGCTGCGCCTCGTGCAGTTCGGCCTGACCAATGCCGTGATGTTCGCCCCCAACGGCGAGGTGCTCCAGCCCTCCGAGGTGCTGCACCACAAGGCCGTGCTCGTCGAGCGCGGCAGCTTCCGGCCCGTCACCCACGTCAACGTCGACATGCTCACCTGCGCCACCGCCCAGTTCCTGCAGGAACCGATGGTCAAGGGAAAGGAGATGCTCGTCCTCATGGAGATCACCATGAACAACCTGCTGGCGGAGGGCGACCTCGACGCCGCCGACTTCCTCGCCCGCGTCGACATGCTCGGGCACATCGGGTTCACCACCATGATCTCGAACTACTCGGAGTTCTACCGGCTCGTCTCCTACTTCCGCCGCTACACCAAGGAGATGATCGGCGTCGCCATGGGCATCAACAACCTCCTCGAGATCTTCAACGAGAAGTATTACGAGGACTTGGAGGGCGGCATCCTCGAGTCCATGGGCCGCATGTTCCGCCACGCGGTGAAGCTCTACATCTATCCGATGCGGCAGGCGGCCTACGACAGCTACCTCGCCAGCGGCCATCCCGCCAGCGCCGTGACCAACGGCGGCGGCAGCAGCCACGCCTTCTCCGCCGGCGTGATGATCACGGCGCAGAACCTCCAGGTCACCGACCGCCTGCGCAACCTCTACGCCTACCTGCTCGAGAACCACAACCTCGACTGCATCCGCGGCAGCAACCCGGACTACCTGAACATCTTCTCCCGCGACGTCCTGCAGCGCATCAAGAACGGCGACGACTCCTGGGAGCAGATGGTGCCGGCCAAGGTCGCCGACTTCATCAAGCAGCGGAAACTCCTCGGCTACGGCACCAAGGCCCAGGTCGCGGGCTGAGCCACCGCATTCCCAGGTCCGTCATTCCGCACGCGCGGGAATGACACACTAAGGGCATTTTTGCCGTGTATTCCGCCGGTTCCGTGGTTTAAGCCTCTTCTCCTCCCATGCGTTTTTTCAAGTATCACGCCCTCGGCAACGACTACCTCGTGATGAATCCGGCCGACTATCCCGGCTGGCCGGCCCCGACCCCGGAGCAGATCCGCGTCATCTGCCACCGCAACTTCGGCGCCGGTTCCGACGGCATCCTCTGGGGCCCGCTCCGCGCCACCCAGGCGCAGTTCGGCCTGCGCATCTTCAATCCCGACGGCTCCGAGGCCGAGAAGTCCGGCAACGGCCTGCGCATCTTCTCCCGGTATCTCTTTGACCAGAAGCTGGTCGGGAGCGAACCCTTCACCATCGAGGTGCCGGGCGGCGTGGTCGAGTCGCGGGTCGCCGAAGGCGGGCAGCGCATCGCGGTGGACATGGGCCGCGTCACCTTCCAAAGCGACCGCATCCCGGTCGCCGGCCCCGTGCGCGAGGTGCTCGGTGAGAAATTCACGATCCAGGGCCGCGAGTTCACCTTTAACGCCGCCGGCATCGGCAACCCGCATTGCGTCATGGTGCTGCCGGAAATCTCGGCCGAGCTGGCGAAGCAATACGGCCCGGACATCGAGGTGCACAAAAATTTTCCCAACCGCATCAACGTGCAGTTCCTCCGCGTCATCGACCGGCAGAACGTGCAGATCGAGATCTGGGAGCGCGGCGCCGGTTACACGCTCGCCTCCGGCAGCAGCTCCAGTGCGTCCGCCGCCGTGGCCCACAAGCTCGGTCTGGTGGATGCCAAGCTCACCGTGCACATGCCCGGCGGCCAGATCGGCATCGAGATCGCCCGGGATTTCGCCATCAAGATGACCGGCCCCACCACCCGCGTGGCCGAGGGCCGGCTGGATGCGGAACTGTTTTCGATCAAGGTGTAGACTTAGTTTTTGACGTCGCGCGCCATTCGCCTAGGTTGCCGCCGTTATACCGGCGCGGAACTTTGGGCCATTTCCGCCGTCCGAATTCTTCCACATGCACGCACGCCGCTATCTCCTCACCGGGCTGGCCTTGGGGCTCTCGCTCCTGCCCCGCCTTCCGGCCACCACGGTGGACGCCCCGGACATCGACTCGCTCATCAACCAGTCGGACTACGTCGTGCGCGCCGTGGTGAAGTCCGCCACCGCCGAGTGGCGCGAGCACGCCGGCCAGCGTTACATCGGCACGCGGGTGGAGCTGGAGATCCGCGAGGTCGTCAAGGGCGCCCCTCCCTCCCCGCTGGTGCTTGACCTGATCGGCGGCCGCATCGGCGAGGACGAGCTGGCCATCCAGGGCATGCCCAAATTCCATGTGGGCGACGAAAACGTGCTCTTCGTCCACGGGGAAAAGAAACAGATGCTGCCCCTGGTGGCCATGATGCATGGGGTCTACCCGATCCTCCGCGACGCCAGTTCCGGCGAAGCCTATGTCCTGCGCAGCAACGGCCTCCCCCTCTACAGCGCACAGGATGTCTCCCTGCCCATGAACCGGCTCAGCGCCGTCAAGCAGCAGAATCCCTCCGCGCGGCCGCTCACGGCCGGCGCCTTCATCCGGCAGATCAGGGACCGCGTCGCCATCGTCCAGCCGGCCACCCGTGAAAAATAAGACCCTGCCCCTGGTTTTGTGCGTCCTCGCCGGCCTGTTGGCCGCCATATCGGCCTGGAGCTTCACCTACATCACGGACCAGCGCGACAGCGGCACGCCGCTGCCCCTCAAGTGGCCCCCGGGCTCCGTGGCGATCCAGATCAAGCTGGGCAGCACCGCCAACCTGAGCGACGGCACCAGCTTCAACACCAGCGCGCAAGCCGCCGCGCAGATGTGGAACACGCATCTCGGCAACCTGCAGATCACGACGTCGTTCGCCCCCGAGGGCCCGGCGAGCGAAAGCAACACGCTCAACGAACTGGTCTTCGCCAGCGATATCTTCGGCAAGGCCTTCGACGGCAACACCGTGGCGGTCACCACTGTCTGGTCGCGGGGCAACGAGCGCACCCGGGCCGACATCCTCTACAACTCGGCCCGCACCTGGGACTCCTATGACGGCCCCACCCGCAGCGCCATCGACCTGCAGCGCGTCACCCTGCATGAACTCGGACACCTGCTAGGCTTGGACCATCCCGACGAGGCCGGCCAGAGCGTCCAGGCCATCATGAACAGCCGCATCAGCAGCCTGGATTCGCTGGCCAGCGACGACATCACCGGCGCCCAGAATATCTACGGCCCGGCCGGACAACCGGCCAACGACAGCTTCGTCAACGCCGCCATCATCACCCTGTCACCCAACAACACCGCCACTCTCGGCGGTTACAACACCAACGCCACCAAGCAGGCCGGGGAGCCCAACCACGCGGACAACGCCGGCGGCCGCTCGGTCTGGTGGCGCTGGACCGCGCCGGCCGCGGGCCCGGTTACCATCGACCTGCGAGGCAGCTACTTCGACACCACCCTCGGGGTCTACACGGGCACCGCGGTCAACAGCCTGACGGCCATCGCAAGCAATGACGACCTCAGCGCCTCGCCGCACATCCAGGCCAGTTCCGTCACTTTCAACGCGGTCGCCGGCACCAACTACTTCATCGCCGTCGACGGCTTCGACGCCGACTGCGCCGGCCTGACCCTCAATTTCTCATTCAGTCCCACCGGCCCGTTGCTGCCCGTCATCACCTCCCAGCCGGTGAGCGCGACGGTCACCACCGGCGGCAGCGTCAGTTTCAGCGTCACCGCCACCGGCGCCACCGGCTACCAGTGGACCTTTAACGGGGGCAACATCGGCGGCGCCACGGGCGCCACCCACACCATTTCCAGCGTGACGGCGGCCAACGCCGGTTCCTACCGCGTGATCGTCAGCAACGCCGCCGGGTCACTCAGCAGCGACACCGCCACGCTCACGGTGAACGCCCCGCCGGCTCCGCCTGCGCCACCCCCGAGTTCCGGCGGCGGCGGTGGCGGCGGCGCCCCCAGCTTCTGGTTTTACGGGGCCCTGAGCCTGCTTGGGCTCGCCCGCCTGCTGCTGAGCCGCCGCTGAAGGGCATGAGCGCAGCACCGCAGGCACAGCTCCGCCGCATGCCTTGGATGTTCCTGGCGGCCGCTGCGGCCGCGCTGGTGATCCAGCTTAACCCCGCGTGGCGCGCCGCCCTCCTCTATGACCGGACCGCCCTCGGCGGAGGCGAGTTTTGGCGCGCGTGGTCCGGACACTTCGTCCATTTCGGCTGGCCCCACTTCGTGGCCGACACTGGCCTGTGGCTGATCCTCGGCTGGCTGCTCGAGACCCGTCACCCGGTGTTCAGCCGCGTGGCGGTCGTGGCAATGCCCGCGTTCATCTCGGCGGTGCTTTGGTGGTTCGATCCGGAGATGGCGCGGTATGGCGGCCTCAGCGCGGTGAATCTCGGCCTGCTGCTTTTCCTCGCCCTGCAGGGCTGGCAGCGCAACTGGGCCGACTGGTTCTGGCCCGCCGTGCTTCTGATTTACGTCGGCGAGGTCATCCTCGAGATTGCGCAGGGGGGGCGCGGCGGCGGGCTGATCCGTTTCGACGACCCGGGCATCCGCGTCGCCACCAGCGCCCATCTCGCCAGCGCCGGCTATGCCCTGCTTGCCTGGTTCGTCGCGCGCTCGCGTCCGGCAAAAAAGCCGGAGCCCGCAGGCTCCGGCTTGGGTGGGTGAGATGCTCCCGGCTCAGTTCCTGTATTTGACCGAGCAGCCGTAGGGCTGGGAATTTTTAGTGCGCACCATCTGGCCGGCCTTGAGGTCGCTGAGGGCGGCGGACACGTAGTTGGTGGCCTTGGCGATATCCTCGGGTTTGCTGGAGCGAATGTCGTCGATGCCGCCGGCGTAGACGAGCGTGCCGGCCGGATCGATGACATACATGTGCGGCGTGGTGCGGGCGTCATAGAGCTTGCCGACCTTGCCGTCCTGGTCGCGGAAATAGGCCGTGGAGGCCACCGCGTTGCGCTTCTGCCAGTCCGACACCTTCGCGGGGTCGAAGTCACCCTGCGCGCCCGGATGACCCGAATTGATCTGCAGCCAGACAACACCGTCCTTCGCGGCGGCCTGCTGGGTCCTGGGCATGTTGCCGCTCTTGTCGTAATGCTTCACGACGAAGGGGCACTCGGGATTCACCCACTCGAGCACCACCGTCTTGCCCTTGAAGGACGAGAGCGAGTGCTGCTGGCCGTTGATGTCGGTGAGTGTGAAGTCGGGCGCGGCCTTGCCCACTGCGGCCGGGGCCGCCTGCCCGATGCAAAGGGCGGCCAGGGAAACGGCGCCCGCGAGGACGATTTTATTCAGTGATTTCATGGGGAAAGATCCGGGGAAAACTTACTTCCCCAAAGGACGCCGTCAAAACTTGGATGGTTACAATCCGCGACCTGTTTGCCAGCCGTCGGCTGCGCAAGCCCCGCTGCAATTGCGCGTTGCGGCCCGCGGCCACCTCCCTAGCTTGCCCGCTGTGACCGGATGGATCGGAGATTTTTTTCGGTTTTGGTGGGCGCTGTTCTACTGGAACACCCGCAAGACCTGGTTCCGGATGCGCGGCGCGCACCGGGATGATTGTCCCTGCCAGACCTACAGCGACTCGGGCCACGCGCTGGACTCGCGGTGCGACGCCATCCTCGACTGGAGGCAACCCGCCCGGTTTCGCCGGGTATGCCCGCTCCTGGCCCAGACCCCCCAAGGCTGGCGGTGCAGCGTCAATGCGGAGAGTGTCCGGCCTTTCTGGGGCCGCGCCCTGCTGCATGGTTCCATCCTCGGCCTCATTCTCTATCTCGCCGGCGCGCTGGGGCTTTACACCCTCCTGCGCGCCGCCCGCTATGACACGAGCTACCTGTCCATCGTCTGGCCGCCACGTTGGGGCGAACTGCGCGACTCCCAGGAAAAACTCTATGCCACCCGCGCCCAGCAGGCGCTGCAGGCGGGCAATTATCAGGAGGCCATCCTCTCGCTCGAGCGGGTCACCCAGCTCAATCCGCGCAATTATGCCGCCGGTCTCGCCCTGGCCGGCCTGAGCCAGGTGGCCGCCCAGCCGTATGTCTCGGACCACATCTACGAGCGCCTGATGCGGGATGTGCCGGAACAGCGCCGGCAGACCGCCCAGATCTGGTTCCGCGCCCTGCTGGCCCGCGCCGCCTACCCGCAGGTCATGGATCTAGCCACCCGCATGCTGAGTGAGGATCCGGCCGAACGGTCCGCCTGGCTCCACGCCCTGCTTTTTTCCTCCCGCCAGACGGGCGACCACGCCGGCCTGGGCACGGTGCTGGCGGAACACCCCCATTTGCCGGACTGGTGCACCGAGCTGATCGGCATCGAACAACTACTGCTGCAGGGTCATCTCGACCGCGCCCTGCCCCGGCTCACCCGGATTCACCGCCAACCGGCGGCCGGCTACATCCCGTATTACCAGGTCGACCGGCTCCTGCGACATGGCCAAGCCGACCAAGCCAACGACCTGCTCCGCGCCTATGGCAGCCAGCTCCAACCCGACGAGGCCGCGTTCCTGCGGCTGCGCGTGTATCAGGCCAAGGAGTGGATTTCCCTGACCGGACCCGAACTGGATGCCCTGCTCCGCTACGAGATGGCCCCCCGCATCATCGCGCAGTTTTGCGCCTACCTGATCAGGCAACCCGACCCCGTCCTCTTCGCCCGTTTCCACGACCGGCTGGTCGCGGCCAATCTGCCCGTTAACGCCGAGACCGTGCCCCTCCATCAGGCCGTCTATCTCGCCGCCACGCTGGCGGGGGAAGCGGCGCGCGCCGAGCAACTCACCGCCCGGATCATCCAATACACCGCCTCTGATGCCCGCGTCTTGCGCGGACTGGGCCAGCTGCTCAAGGCCCCGGGCCTCGACCCGCGTCTCCCGCGCATCCTGCCGCTCGTTCCCTTGCCCACCGAGGTCGTCTACGCCATCCTGGACCGCGCGCCTGCGACGCCCACCGCCAAATGACCACGGCCTCCCCCTCTCTTTCGCCCCGCACCGGCCGGCCGCCGGCCGATGCACTCGCCGTGATTGCCCTGCTGCTCGGTCTCAGCACCGCCTTCACCTGGTTGATGTGGCCGGAGTGGAGTCAGAATCCGGATCTCTCCCACGCGTTTTTTGTGCCGCTCATTTTCCTGCTGCTGGTCTGGGAAAGCCGGCGCCAGGGCACGCTGCGCTGGGCGCCGCCCGGCCGCCTGTCCACCCTGGCCGTCGCCGGCGCCCTGGCGCTGGGTTTTGTCTTCTTCGCCCTCGCGGGACTCTTTGCCGCCACCCTGTTCTGGACCCACGCCCTGGTCAGCTGCCTGCTGGCCGTCTCCCTCGGCTCCTTCCTGCTGGCCGGCCTGTTGATCCTCGCCGATGCCCGGCTGCGCCTCGTGCCTTTCAACTGGATCAGCCTCACGGCCATTTTCCTGTGGCTGCTCGTCGCCCCGCTGCCCGACGGCACCTACACACGCCTCACCCTGGCCCTCCAGCAATGGGTGACCGGCAGCGTGCTGCAGACCCTGCACCTGCTCGGCGTGCCCGCCCGCCAGCATGGCAATGTCATCGAGCTGGCGACCACCACGGTTGGCGTCGAGGAGGCCTGCAGCGGCATCCGCAGTCTCATCTCGTGCGTGTTCGCCGGGTTTTTCTTCGCCGGCTGGCTGGTGCGCCGGCCCGCCGGCCGCGTGGTGCTGATCGTGGCCGCGCCGCTGCTGGCCTTGGGCATGAACTTCCTGCGGTCGCTCACGCTCACCCTGCTGGCCAACGCCGGCAAGGACATCAACGGCTTCTGGCACGACGCCACGGGCTTCGCCATCCTCGGGATCACGGCCGCCATCCTCGCCGGCCTGGCGGTCCTGCTCGAAACCAAGGAGCCGCTGCCCGCCGCACCCGCCAGTGCCGCGCCCGCCGTGGTGCCGCGCTGGTCGCTGCGGTTTTTCTGGACAGCCGTCGCCGCGACGCTGGCCCTCGGGGTGTTTTATCTGGCCAGCGCGCGACCGGCCGTCCGGCAGGACCAGCCCCCGCCCAACCTCGCCAGCCTGCTGCCGGTCCGGGCCGCCGATTGGGAGGTGATGACCCCGAACGACCTCTACCAATTTGCCGACATTCTCCAGACCTCGAACCTGATGGAGCGGACCTACCTGCGGTCGACCGGTCCCGGCCAGTTCACCCAGCTGACGGTGTATATCGCCTACTGGGCGCCCGGCCAGACCTCCGTCAGCCGGGTCGCCTCGCACACGCCTGACGCCTGCTGGCCGGGCTCGGGCTGGTTCGCCCAGCCCGTGGGCGACGCCCGGGATGTGCCCACGGTGCCCGGCCTGATCATCTCCCCCGGCGAGCACCGCGTGTTCCGGAACAATGTCGGATTCCCGCAGAACGTGTGGTTCTGGCACATCTACGACGGCCGCGTGATCGGCTACCGCGACCCCTATTCCATCCCGGCGCTGTTCCAGATTGCCCTGCAATACGGCTTCCGGCGGCCGGGCGACCAGTTCTTTGTCCGCATCTCGAGCAACAAGCCGTGGAGCGAATTGCAGGACGAACCGGTTGTCCGCGAGATCCTCACCAACCTGACCCGCATCGGCCTCTGAACCCATGCCCTTCGCCGTCACCAAGAACGAACGTTTCATGCTGGCCCTCCTCGCCGCCGTGCTCGCCCTGGTCCTGCTTTTTGTGCTGGTCTGACCCGCGGCGCATTGCAGTTGCCAAGCCCAGCCAAATCAAAACCGTAGGCATCCCTCCGCCCAACCCGCGCGTATCAGTCATGCAATGCTTCTGGCCAGTCCCTGCCCGCTTACTTGGTTCGAGGTCGCGCCTGCCCGGCGCGGTCCGGGGGCGGCCGCCCGTATGACCGGCGCCGGCACCAGTCCGACCAACGGCGACGACCGCAGCCGCGAGCACGCCGCCCTGCTGGCCGCCATGGCCCGCGGCGACAAGACCGCGCTCGCCCGGCTCTACGACCTGCTGGCCAAGCCGCTTTATTCGCTCGCCTTCCGCGTGCTTAACGACGCCGGCGAGTCGCAGGACGTCGTCCAGGACGTCTTCCTCCAGATGTGGCACAAGGCCGGTGCCTACGACACAAGCCGCGGCTCCGTGTTTGCCTGGGCCGCCACCCTGACCCGCAACCGCGCCATCGACCGCGTCCGCATGCGCAAGCGCCGCGCCGAGCTCCTCGCCGAGTCCGCGCCCGACCTCCAGCCCGCCGCCGTCGGCAACGACACCGATTCCGCCGGCTCGCTCTGGCTCCGCGAAAAAGCCGGTGCCGTCCGCACCGCCCTCACCGCACTGGCCCCCGACCAGCAGAAGGCCATCGAGCTGGCCTTCTTCTCCGGACTCACCCAGCAGGAGATCGCCGCCCGGCTCAACGAGCCGCTCGGCACCATCAAGGCCCGCATTCGCCGGGGCCTGCTCAAGCTTCGCGAAATCCTTCCCGCCCGGCTATGATCACGGAACGCCACGAAGAATTCGCCGCGCTGCGCGCCCTTGGACTCCTCGATGACGCGGACCGGAGCGCGTTCGAGTCCGAACTGGCCCGCAACCCCGAGGTGCGCGCGCTGGCGGACGAGCTGACCGAAAGCGCGGCCGCACTCGCGCTGACCGTGCCGCAGGTCGAGCCGCCCGCCGGGTTGAAGGACCGCATCCTCGCCGAAGCCGGTGCGCCCGCCGGCGGACAGGTTGTCGCCTTTCCGCTGCTCAGGTTCGCCCCTTGGGCCGTGGCGGCCGCCTTCGCCCTCGCCGCGACCTGGCTGGCGACCCAGAACCTGGCCCTCCGCAGCGAGAACGCCGCCCTGCAGACCGAGCGCGAACTGGCCGAGGTTGCCTACAAGATGGCGCAGAACCAGCTCAGCGAGCGCTCGCTGCTGGCCGAGAACATGATCAACGACCTCGGCAACCGCCTGCGTCGCTCCGAGGATCTTTCCCGCCTCAAGATCTCCGCCCTCGCCTCGCTCGCGGGCAACACCACGGAGGCGCAGGTCATCGCCGTGTGGGACCCCGGCCAGCAGGCCGGCCTGCTCACGATGGAGAAACTCCCGGCCATCGCGGACACGCAGGACTACCAGATCTGGATCGTCGACCCGGCCTACAAGGATCCGGTCAACGGCGGCGTCTTCCACGTGGCGGCCGACGGCAGGGTCACGCTCGCCTTCAAACCCGACCAGCCCGTCGCGCAGGCCGCGGCCTTCGCCATCAGCCTCGAGAAGAAGGGCGGCGTCCCGAAGGCCGAGGGCCCGATCGTCCTGCTGGGAAAGTGACGCCGTTGCCTGGCTGCAGTAGGGCTGTGCCCTCCGTAGCCTCCGACGCAGGAGGGCGAGCATAATTTTCGTGCCCGTAACTTGACTCTTGTCTCTGGCGGGCAGGCCGAAAAACTGGCCGTCGCATGATAATCAAACCGAAGGTCCGCGGCTTCGTCTGCGTGACCGCCCACCCCACGGGTTGCACCGCTCACATCCAGGAATGGATCGACCACGTCAAGGCCAAGGGCCCGATCAAGCAGGGCCCAAAGCGGGTCCTGGTCATCGGCGCCTCCACCGGCTATGGTTTGGCTTCCCGCATCACGGCGTCCTTCGGCTCCGGGGCCGCCACGCTCGGCATCTTCTTCGAGCGCCCCTCCGAGGAGGGCCGCCCCGCCACGCCGGGCTGGTATAACACCATCGCCTTCACCCGTGCCGCCCAGGCCGCCGGCCTCTACGCCGGCAACATCAACGGTGACGCCTTCTCCAACGACATCAAGCAGCAGGCCATCGCCAAGATCGCCGCCGAGATGGGCGGCCCGGTCGACCTCATCGTCTACTCGCTCGCCTCCCCGCGCCGCACGCACCCGACCACCGGTGTCGTGCACAAGTCCGTTCTCAAGCCCCTCGGCGCGCCCTACACCAACAAGACCGTCGACACCGACAAGGGCATCGTCAGCACCGTCACCATCGAACCGGCCAACGAGGCCGAGGCCGCCGACACCGTCGCCGTCATGGGCGGCGAGGACTGGGAGATGTGGATTCAGGCGCTGGCCGACGCCAAGCTCCTCGCGCCGGGCGCCACCGCCGTCGCCTACTCCTACATCGGGCCCGTCCACACCTGGCCGATCTACAAGGATGGCACCATCGGCGCCGCCAAGGTCGACCTCGAGCGCGCCGCCCGCGCGATCAACGCGAAGCTCAAGGCCCACGGCAACGGCCGCGCCTTCATTTCCGTCAACAAGGCGCTCGTCACCCAGGCCAGCTCGGCCATCCCGGTCGTGCCGCTCTACATCTCGATCCTCTACAAGGTCATGAAGGCCGCCGGCACCCACGAGGGCTGCATCGAGCAGATGCAGCGGCTCTTCGCCACCCAGCTCTACAACGGCAGCACCCTGAAATTCGACAGCGAGGGCCGCGTCCGCGTCGACGACTGGGAGATGCGCCCCGAGATCCAGGATCCCGTCTCGGCCATCTGGCCCCAGGTCACGACCGAAAACCTCGCCGACCTGACCGACATCGCCGGCTACCGCACGGAGTTCCTCAAGCTCTTCGGCTTCGGCCTGCCGGGCGTGAACTACGACGCCGAGGTCGAGCCGCACGAGCCGATGCCATAGGCCTCGGAAGTTACCAAGGACAAGTAACAAAGAACGGCTGCTTCGTCTGGCTCCTGTCATCTGGCACCTGCTACTTGTTACTTCTTCCCGTGAGAGTCGTCCTTCAACGCGTTTCCTCCGCCCGCGTAACTGTCGCTGGCCGGGTCACCGGGCAGATCGAACGCGGGCTGCTGGTCTTCGTCGGCATCGAGGCCGCCGACACCCCAGCCGACGGCGACTGGCTGGCGCAGAAAATCATCCGCCTGCGTATCTTTGGCGAGCCCGACGGTCAGATGCACCTTTCCGTGGCCGATATCAGCGGCGGCATCCTGCTGGTCAGCCAGTTCACCTTGCACGCCAGCACCCAGAAAGGGACCCGCCCCTCGTTCAGCGCCGCCGCCCGGCCCGAGCAGGCGGAACCCCTCTACGAACAATTCATCACCCAGCTTTCCACCGCGCTTTGCAGGCCCGTCCAGACTGGCGAGTTTGGTGCCAGAATGGAAGTCGCCTTGGTCAACGACGGCCCCGTGACGCTGATCATCGACTCCAAGTCGCGCGATTAGGCTGACCGCGCCACGTAGGGCTCGATCGGCCGGAAACCCGGCAGCCGGCAGGCCGCATCCCGCTGGGCCGCCTCGCTGAACAGATAGACGGCATAACCGCCAAACCCCCCGCCGCAGTATTTCCAGGCGAGCGGCTGGCAGGCCGCCAGCGCTGCGTCCGACGATTCGCCCGGCAACGGCTCCATGCCCTCGCCGCGCTGCACCGCGTAGGAGGCGCGAACCCCCGCGGCGATCTTCTCGACGGATCCGGCCCAGACGCCTTCCCGGGCCAGCGCTCCGGCCCGCGCGATGCCATCGTAGTCGCGGGCCTGGTTGACCACGCCCGGAGTGGAATGCTGTTTGCCGGTCCAGAACAGCGCCATGCGGCCGGCCAGGAAATCCCCGCAATGTTTCACCTCGAGCAGCGGGCGCGGCCCGCTCTTCCAGACGCAGAGCCCGCCCTCCGTGATGATCGCGGGATCCTGCCAGCCGACCCCCAGGTCGAGTTCGGAGGTCACGCCGTCCCGGCCGTTGAGCAACGCCCAGGCACCGCTGCCCCCCAGGCCGGCATTCTGCTCGTAGGGCCAGTCGCGCAGCGAGACCGTCGGCGAGATGGCGCAATTGACGATGTAGGAACCCGGACGGGAAAACCGTGGCACGTCGAGCCAGCCGCCGCCGAAATCCACGCGCAACGGCGCCTCCTGCGGCGCCCGGATGAACTTCACGATGCCCGTCGTCGAGACCGGGTCGAACTTGGGCGGCGTCTTCGGCAGCACCACGTAGCTCGCGCCCGCCTGCGCGCACAGCTCCTGCTTGAGCGGCGCATACTTGTCGTCCTCGGTCACGGCCAGAATGTCCGGCCGCAGGCGGAGAAAGTGTTCCCGGAAGTCGATGCCCTCCTCCAGTCCCGTGCCCACCACGACCTCGTCCACCATGCGCAGCGACGCGAGCAGCGCGCGCTTGTGGTCATCGGGCAGCGAACTGCGCCGCCGCTTGTGCACCCACAGCACCTCGTTCGAGGCAAAGCACACCGTCAGGTGTCCGCCCAGGGCGCGGGCTTCCTCGAAGAACTGCACATGGCCGGCATGGATGATGTCGTAGCAGCCGGAGACAAAGACGCGTTTCATGGGGCCGCTGTTTATGCCCCGCCCGGCAGTCCCGGCACAAGCCCCCAGTTGCCGGCACGAAATGAGCTGAAATTTCAGGTGCTCCACGCTTGCCCGCCGCGGCGTTCCACCGCGATTTAGAAGCATGCTTACCCCTTGGCGCCTCGGCCCGCTTCTCCTGCTTACACTCAGCTTGCAAGCCGCCCCCGTGCTGCTTGAGGTCGGGCCCCAGCGCGCGTTGAAAACCCCGCTCGCCGCCCGCGATGCCCTGCGCGAAATGCGCACGCGCCAGCCACTGACCGAGGGCGCCATCATCCGGCTCGATCCCGGCCTCTACCCGATGCCGGCCACCCTCGAACTCGGAGCGGCGGACTCCGGCCTCCCCGGCGCCCCGGTGCGCTGGCAAGCCGCTCCCGGCGGTCCGGTGATCCTGAACGGCGGCCATGTTGTCCGCCGCTTCGCCCCCCTGACCGATCCCGCCGTCGCCGCCCGGCTGCCTGAGGACATCCGTGATCGCGTCGTCGTGCTGGACTTGGCCGCGGAAGGCGTGCGGGACTTCGGCCGGATCGCCCAGCGCGGGAATCCCGGGCTCGAGCTTTTTCACCGCGGGACCCGCATGCCGCTCGCCCGCTACCCGAACGACGGCTGGCTGCAGATCTCCGATGTCCCGCAAACCGGCGCCAAGCGGTTCCTCGAGGGCCTGGCCCGAGAAAAACGTTATGATGGCGTGCCGGCGGGCCGACACTATGGCCGCTTCACCTACAACGGCGACCGACCCGCCGCCTGGGCCCGCACCGGCGAGATTTACGTCCACGGCTACTGGACTTTCGACTGGAGCGATTCCTTCCAGCTGGTCCAATCAATTGACCCGCAAACGCGGGCAATCACGCTCGCCGAGCCGCACCACCACTACGGCTACACGCGCAACCAGCGTTATTGTTTCCTCAATATCCCGGAGGAACTCGACCGGCCGGGCGAGTGGTTCTTTGACCGCGTGGCGGGGCGCATCTATTTTCTCCCGCCGGCCGGCCTCCGGCCCGGCGACCTCAGTGTTTCGATGCTGGAGACACCCCTGCTCCACCTCGATGGCGCGGCCCACGTGGAGATCACCGGCCTGACCTTCGAGGCCGGCCGCGGCACGGGGGTGCTGGTGACAGGCGGCGAACACGTCACGCTCGCCGGCTGCACGCTGCGCAACCTCGGCGGCGAGGCCGTGACCGTCGACGGCGGCCGGGCGCACACCGTGCAAAGCTGCGACCTGCACGACCTGGCGAACGGCGCGATGCATGTCACCGGCGGCGACCGGGCCACGCTGACGCCCTCCGGCCACCGCGTGCTCAACAATCACATCCACCACTTCAGCCAGTGGCTGCGCACCGGGCAATACGGTGTCCTCATTGACGGGGTCGGCAATCTCGTGGCCCAAAACCTCATCCACGACGCCCCCTTCGAGGCGATGTATCTCCGGGGCAATGACCATGTGGTGGAGTTCAATGAGGTCCACCGGGTCTGCCAGGAGACCGGCGACGCCGGCGGCATCCACACCGGGCGCGACTACACCTGGCAGGGCAATGTCATCCGCTACAACTACTGGCACGACCTCAAGGGCCCGGGCCTGCATGGCGTCACCGCGGTCTACCTCGACGACTTCTCCAGCGGGTTCACGATCCACGGCAACATTTTCTACCGCGCCGGCCGTGGCGTGGAAGTGGGCGGCGGCCGGGACAATACCGTCACGAACAACCTGTTCGTCGAGTGCGCGCCCTCGGTGCACCTCGATGCCCGCGGGCTCGGCTGGGCGAGCAACTACTTCAACGGCGAATTTCCGTGGCTGTTCGACAAGTTCAAGGAACGGGGCGGCGACCGTCCGCCCTACTCCGAAAAATATCCTCGCCTGCGCACGCTCCTGCAGGACGAGCCGCCGGTGCCGAAGGGGAATGTCTTCGCCCGGAACGTTTCCTGGGGCGGCCGCTGGCTCGATGTCTACGATTACTGGGCCTTCGATTTCCACGGCCTGACCTTGCACCGGGACAACTGGATCGCCGACCCGGCCTTCATCCGGCGGCGGGCGGTGCCCGAGAAATTCTGGGACCCCTATTACATGAACATCGATGGCGAGGCCGGCTACCGCACCTGGCAGCGGGATGATCCGGAGATCCGCCGGGAATTCCCCGACGACCGGCTGACGGATCAGGCCCCGGGATCGTTCGACCCCCGCACGCTGGCCTTTGCCGCGACCGACAGCGCGGCTCTCGCCAGACTCGGCTTCGAGGCGATCCCCGTGGAGAAAATCGGCCTGCAGAAGGACGCCTGGCGCAAGTCCGTGTCCGCGCGCTGAACGCTCAGCCCTCGAAGCCGCCCACGCTCAGGCTCTGGCCGTTGTGTTTGGGGCCCAGCCCGAGGATAAAGGGCGCGGCCTGCTTCGCCCACTCGGCGGCCTTGGGATAGCTGGCCGCGCCGTCGCTCCATGCCTGGCGGAGCATGTCGGTGTCGATTACCCCGGGGTTCAGCGGCACCGCCGCCATGCCGGCGGGCAGTTCCTGCGCCAGCGCCTTGGTCAGGCCTTCCATGGCATATTTCGAGGCGCAATAAGGCGCGACCTCGGGCGCCGTGCTGCGGCCCCAGCCCGAACTGAGGTTGACGATGACACCCGACTTGCGCGCCACCATGGCCGGCACGAAATGCCGGATGACGTTCACCACGCCCTTGATGTTGACGTCCATCAGCTGGTTGAACTCCCGCGCCGGCACCTGCCAGAGCGGCGCCGGGGTGTTCATGAGCGCGGCGTTGTTGATGAGCAGGTCGGGGGCGCCGTGCACCGCCAGCACCTTCTCCGCCCACAGCGCGACCTTGCCTTCGTCGACGACGTCGAGGGCGGAGAAGTCATGCGGCGCCGGATGCGTGAAACGCAGGTTCAGCACCTCCGCGCTGCGCCCGCAGCCGATGACCGTGTGGCCGTTCGCGATATACCACTCGGCCAGCGCCCGACCCAAGCCACGCGTGACGCCGGTGATCAGGATGCGTTTAGTCATTTGTTGAGAGCTGAGAGTTGAGAGCCGGAAACCCTGCAATTCGTATCCGGGTTGAGCGGACTCTCAACCCTCAACTCTCAGCTCTCAACTGTCCCGCGTCAGCGGGATTGCAGCCTGATCTTGTTCAGCCCCTGCTTGCGGCAGATGTCCATCGCCTGGGTCACGTAGCGCAGCGGCGTGTTCTCGTCCGAGCGGATGACGACGGGGATGTCCTTGGTCACGCTGCCGACCTGGTGCACGAGCTCCTCCAGGGCCTCCATGCTGGCGGGCTTCCCGTTGAAATCGACCGTGCCCTCCTTGGTGATGCTGATAGTGATGGACTCCTTCAGCTCGCTTTTGCCCGCGGTCTCCACCTTGGGGAGCGTGAGGTTCATGGTCGCGATCGTCCGGAACTGCATCGTGACGAACGCGAAGAAGATCAGCATCACGAGGACGTCGATCAGGGGCACGAGGTTCATCTCGGGCCGCTTGCGCCTCTTCCGGTATAGACCGCTCATGACTTACTTGGAAGCGCGCGCGAGGATGCGCTCCAGCAGCAGGTCGAGCTTGGCGGCATAGTTCTCCACCTTGCGCTGGAGGAAGCCCGCGCCAACCAGGGACGGAATGGCGATCGAGAGGCCGATGACCGTGGCGGAAAGCGCCAGCGCCACGCCCTTGGTGAAGGCCACCGGGTCGGGCAGGCCCGTCTCCGGCGAGATCTGCGAGAACACCTGCAGCAGGCCGGTCACCGTGCCGGTAAGGCCGATGAGCGGCGCGGCGGCATAGATGACGTCAAGATAAGGGATGCCGCGCTCCATGCGGTTGATCTCGAGCCGGGCGAAGGCCTTGACCGCCTCGGGGTCGTCCTTGTGGCGCTCCCCGAACTCGACGATCCGGGCGAGCACCGAGTGCCGGCCGGCCTGGGCGGGCTTGCCCTCCACAATGGCGTCAACGAGGTCGTCGGGCAGCACCGCATCCTTGCGGAGGGCGTAGAGTCGCTCGCAGAGGATGTAGACTGCGATGATGGAGCAGAGAGCGAGGGGATAGATGAGGACGCCGGCGCCCTTGAAGATATCGAGCATAGGAGAGAGTGTGAGTGAAGTGCCGTCTTGGACGCTCTCAAGCCGGAAAGGTTCAACCGCCGGGCGATTTTCCTACTTTTTGCCCGATTTGAGGCTCATGAGGAGGTTCTGCATCTCTTTCTCCAGCTGGCTGTCCTTCTCCACGCGAAGGAACTGACCGGCCCGCTCGACGCAGGAAATGGCCGCCGGGATCTGCTTTTGCTCCTCTAGGTGGCGGGCAAAGACCAGCACCACCTTGTCATAAAAATCGATGCCGGCATCCCGGCCGTAGGTTTGCAGCACCTGCTGGTAATAGCGGATCTGGGTCGCGAGATCATCGTCCTTCATGCTCCGCTCCATGATGGCGGCCGCCTGCTGGATGCTCAGGTCGACCCGCCCGGACTGATACTTTTTCGCCAGCTGGGTCTCCTCGAAATTGGCCGCGCTCGTCTCACCGCGCGCCCGCAGCGTGTTCACCAGCTGGCGCGCAAACGCCACTTCCAGGTCGGGGTATTTCTGGAAGGCCAGCACGGCCTCGCGCAGCACGCCCTCGATGCCCCGGAGGTCGGGGCTCGACTTGGCCTGCGCCTCGAGGAGAGCGTTCCACGCCGCGATGTTGCGCCGCTCGCGGTTGACCGCCTCGCGCGCGGCCTTGAGGGCCAGGGCCGGCTTGCCGTCGCGCAGGTATTCCGCGGCAAACTGCGCGTGCATCACCGACAGCTTGTAGGTCGGCAGCGCCCGGAAGCGCTCCGACATGAAAAGCAGCTCATAATCATTGATGTCGCGCCACGTCTGCGGATCCAGCGCCAGGCCGACCACGTATTTCTGCTCGGCATAGCGGCCGGCATCGAGCTGCCAGCGCTGCTGGCCGTCGAGGTAGCCGAACCAGGCGTGACGCCCGTCGAGCCCGGCGCCGCGGAAAAGCAGCGTCGGCACGCCGCGCGCCTTGCCCACCATGCAGGCGAAATAAGCCTGGTCCACGCAGATGCCACCGTCCTGCAGGATCAGCGACAGCTGGTAGGTTGGCTTGAGCCAGATGAACTGGTTGGCCTGCAGCCGGTCCTTCCGGTATTTGATCAGGTCGTAGACCTTGGCGAACTGATCCAGCGGCTGGGTGACGTTCTGGCGGGCCCAGGTCATCTCGCTGACCGGTGCGCCGGTATCGACGACGAATTTCAGTTCCAGCGCCGCGAGGCGGCGGAGCTTGTGCAGCGTGCGGTTCTCGCGGTCGGCCCGGACCCAGTAGTTGAAGGCCTCCGTGGGCTTCAGCATGAGGCGTGGCAGCGCCTGGGCGCCCACCTGACCGTGCGGCCACTGCGGCGGCGGCGGCAGGTCATAAACCACCGCCAGCGCAATCGCGAGGTTCTGATAGGCGGCGAAGGCGCCGGGATCAGCCGCGTAAAGCTGCTGGAGGATGGACAGCAGGTTCATCGGGTTGTCCACCGGATCGAGCGTGACAAAGAACTCCTCCGAGAACTGCGGCGAACCGAGGGCGAAGACCTGCAGTTCCCGCGACCAGTAGGCCGCCAGCGAACCCGGCTTGGGCATGTAGGTGCGCGCCATGTTCGCGTGGCCGACCTTGGCCTGCTCCACGGCCTTGATCCACTGGGGGATCGCCTTGCTCTCCGGCTGCCCGAGCAGCGCCGCCCAGCGATAGAGGTAATACCACATCGGCGCGTAACCGGTGTTGCCCTCGTAGGCCTGCAACGCCGCCGCCCGCAGCGCGGGCGTGACACTGCCCCACCCCTGCGCCGCGGCCTGGTCCACGAGCATCGTGATCCGTGCCGTGCTGGGCGCCCGGCCGAGCTCCTCCGCGGGAATGACAACGACATCCTGCGCCCGCACGGCACCCGCCCACAGCAACAGCGCGAGAATGACGGGACGGATCAGCACCGCCCGACTAAAACAAAACGCCGCCGGCACGCAAGGCGCCGGCGGCGTGAAACTAAACCGGCTTACGGCGAGACGCCGCTCTCTGCCGTGGGCGACTTGGTCTTGAACTCCAGCTTGTCGCCGTTGCGGACGACCAGGATGGGCTCGTTCTCCTTCACCTCGCCGCGGAGCAGGGCCTCGGCGAGCGGGTCCTCGAGATAGTGCTCGACGGCCCGGCGCAGCGGACGCGCGCCGTATTTCTCGTCGTAGCCCTTCTCGATGAGCAGGGTCTTCGACTCGGGCGAGAACTCCAGGTGGATGTTGCGCGCGGCGAGACGCTTGACGACCTTCGAGGCCTCGATCTCGACGATCTTCAGCAGGTCCTCCTTGTCGAGGGGACGGAACACCACAAGGTCGTTGATGCGGTTCAGGAACTCGGGCTTGAAGATGCGCTTGGCCTCCTCGAGCACCTTTTCCTTCAGCTTGTCCATGTCGTGGAAGTCCGAGGTGTTGGCAGCGGCGAAACCCATCGTCGTCTGGCGCTGGATGAGCTGCGCACCGACGTTGGTCGTCATGATGATGATGGTGTTCCGGAAATCCACCGTGCGGCCGAGCGAGTCGGTCAGGCGGCCGTCCTCGAGGATCTGCAGCATGAGCTGCACGACATCGGGGTGGGCCTTCTCGATCTCGTCGAAGAGCACGACGGAATACGGGCGGCGGCGGACGGCCTCGGTGAGCTGGCCGCCCTCCTCGTAGCCGACGTAGCCCGGAGGCGAACCGACGAGGCGGGAGACGGCGAACTTCTCCATGTATTCGGACATGTCGATCTGGATGATCGCGTCCTGCGAGCCGAACATCTGCGCGGCGAGCTGCTTGGCGAGCTCGGTCTTGCCGACGCCGGTCGGGCCCATGAACATGAACGAGCCGATCGGGCGGCGCGGATCCTTGAGATCGGCGCGGGAGCGGCGCAGCGCGCGGGCGATGGCGATCGTGGCCGGGTTCTGGCCGACGATGGCCTTCTGCAGCTCGAGCTCGAGGCTCAGCAGTCGCTCGCTCTCCTTCTTTTCCAGGCGGTTGAGGGGGATGCCCGTCCACTCGGCGACGACGATGGTCATCTGCTCCTCGTCGACGATGATGCGGTGCTCGTCACGGGTCTTCTTCCAGGTCTCGATCAGCTCCTCCTGCTTGGCGCGGAGCTGCTTTTCCTGGTCGCGGAACTTGGCGGCCTCCTCGAAGTGCTGGGCGGCGATGGCCTGCTCCTTCTTCGTGCAGACGGCCTCGATCTCCTTGCCCATGGCCTCGATCTCGGGCGGGCGGTTGAGGGTCGTGATGCGGGCGCGCGAACCGGCCTCGTCCATCACGTCGATGGCCTTGTCGGGCAGGAAACGGCCGGTGATGTAGCGGTCGGACAGCTTGGCGGCCGTCTCGAGCGCCTTGTCGGTGAAGGTGGCCTTGTGGTGCTCCTCGTATTTGCCGCGGATGCCCTTGAGGATGAGGATCGTGTCGTCGACGGAAGGGGCCTCGACCTTCACGCTCTGGAAGCGGCGGTCGAGCGCGCTGTCCTTCTCGATATACTTGCGGTATTCGTTGAGCGTCGTCGCGCCGATGCACTGCAGCTCGCCGCGGCTGAGAGCGGGCTTGAAGATGTTGGACGCGTCCATCGCGCCCTCGGCGGCGCCGGCGCCGACGATGGTATGGAGCTCGTCGATGAAGATGATGACGTTCTTGGCGCGCTTGATCTCGTCCATGACGGCCTTGATGCGCTCCTCGAACTGGCCGCGGTATTTGGTGCCGGCGACCATCAGCGCGAGGTCGAGGGTGATGACCTTCTTGTCGGCGAGGATCTCGGGGACGTTGCCCTTGGCGATCTCCTGCGCGAGGCCCTCGACGATGGCGGTCTTGCCCACGCCGGCCTCGCCCACAAGCACCGGGTTGTTCTTGGTGCGGCGGCAGAGGATCTGGATGACACGGGAAATTTCCTTCTGGCGGCCCACGACGGGGTCCATCTCGCCCTTGCGGGCCAGCTCGGTGAGGTCGCGGCCGAACGCCTTGAGGGCGGGCGTCTTGACCTCTTTCTTGCCGTCGCCCTCGGCGCGCGGGGCGACTTCCTCGCCGCCCCCGGCAGCGCCGCCGGCGCTGGCCGACGGGGCGTCGCCGCCCTGGCCGGAGGAAAACTGGGGATCGAGCTCGCGGAGGATCTCGTTGCGGGTGCGCTCGATGTCGACCTCGAGGGTCTTGAGCACCCGGGCGGCCACGCCCTCGCCCTCGCGGAGCAGGCCGAGCAGGATGTGCTCGGTGCCGACGTAGGAATGGTTGAGGGCCTTGGCCTCCTTGCCGGCCAGCGCGAGGACCTTCTTCACGCGGGGCGTGTAGGGAATGCTGCCGACCGGGGTCTTCGACTCCTGGCCGATGCCCACCTGCTTCTCGACCTCGCCGCGGACGGTCTCGAGGTCGAGGCCCATCTTCTGGAGGACACTCACGGCCACGCCCTGCCCCAGCTTGATCAACCCGAGCAGGAGGTGCTCGGTGCCGACGTAGTTGTGGTGGAAGCGGTCGGCTTCCTTGCGGGCGAGCGCCAGCACCTGCTGGGCGCGCGGCGTGAAGTTGTTCATTGGTTCCATGTAGTGGTATTGGTAAGGCGTTACTTCGCGGCGTTACTGAAATCCGGGGCGGTCACTTTGGCAAATTCGAGGCGCAGGCGCTCGGCCCGGAGGACATCGCGCTGGCTGGGTTCGAAGGAGCCCTTGGCGGCGTGCTGCACGTGGCCGGGCTGGCACTCGATGAAGAGCCGGTCGACCACGGCGCGCTGGCCGTCGGCGAAGATGCCGAGGTCGATGCCGAGCCGGATGAGCGAGAGCAGGTTCATCGCCTCGCCGGAATTGAGCAGGTAGCCGTTCTGCAGGATGCCGAAGGCGCGGCCGATCTTGTCGAACAGCTTGTTCGGGTCGGTCTCGAGCAGCTTCTCGCGGGCGTTGAGTTCCTGGTCGACGATCGTCGTGAGGACGCCGTGCAGGTGCTTGATGATGCCCTCCTCGCTCTCGCCGAGCGTGGTCTGGTTGGAGATCTGGAAGATGCTGCCGCTGGCGTCGGAACCCTCGCCGAACAGGCCGCGGACGGCCATGCCGAGCTGGTTGACGGCGCGGACGACCTTTTCCATCTGGCTGGAGATGACGAGCGCCGGCAGATGCATCATGGCCGAGGCGCGGATGCCGGTGCCGAGGTTGGTCGGGCACGCGGACAGGTAGCCGAGCTTCGGCGAGAACGCGTAGTCCATGTGCTCCTCGAGGTCAGTGTCGAGCTGGTTGATCGTCGACCAGACCTTCTTGAACTGGAAACCGGAGCGCAGGACCTGGATGCGGAGGTGGTCCTCCTCGTTCACCATGACGACGCAGGACTGGTCCTTGCTGATGACGATGCCGGAGCCGGACTTGGCGTGGCAGAGCTCGCGGCTGATGAGATGGCGCTCAACGAGGATCTGCTTCTGCAGCTCGTCGAGGCTCTCGACCGGGATGGCGAGGCCGCGCTTCATCTGCGGCAGGGCGGCGACGGCCTGCATGCACTGGTCGCGGATCGCCTTTTTCTGCGCGTCCTTCGCCCAGCCGGGGAACGGCTGCGCGGCGAGGTTGCGCGCGAGGCGGATGCGCGTCATGAGCACGACGGCGCTCTTGCTGGCGGAGGTGTCCGTCAGCTCGGAGTGGGACTCGATGAGTTCGTTAATCTTCATGTTTCGCGCCGGTTTTGCGGCCGGTCGTCGAACGGACTTGGGAGATTTCATCACGGAAGCGCGCCGCATCCTCATAACGCTCGGCCTTGATGGCCTGGTCGAGCTCGGTTTCGAGTTGGGTGAGGCGTTCGTAGAGGGATTTGCGGGCCAGGGCGCGCTGCGGGACCTTGCCGGTGTGTGTGCTGCCCTTGTGCATGGTATCGAGCATCGGCTCGAGGATGCCGCTGAAGTGGTTGTAGCAGGCCGGGCAGCCGAAGCGGCCGGTCTTCTTGAAATCCTGCTGGGTGAAGCCGCAGGACTCGCACTTGGTGTCGCCGGCGGGCTCGGGATTGAGGGAGGCCTTGAGCAGCAGGTCGGCCAGCGAGAAGCCGCTGGGGTCGGTCACGCCCTTGGCCTGCGCACAGGCCTCGCACAGATCGACTTTGTGAATCTTACTGTTGACGATCTGGGTGAGGTGGACGGTGGCGGGCTTCGCGCAGAGGTCGCACTTGAGAGGGTTGGCCATGAGTGATTAAGGGGGAGGATAACGCCCCGGCCCGGAAACGCAAATGCGTCGGGCGCAGGCCCTTTCTTCCCTGCAAAACGTGTGCCAAGGCCGCCTCCGCAAAGCAAGCGCGGAGGCGGGGATTTAAGCGGAGCCGGACCTCAGGTCCGGGTGCCCTCGACCAGCACCCGCTTGCGGAAGCTGGTGAGCACGCGGCCGGTGATCGGGCCGGGCTTGCCGTTGCCGATGACGCGGCCGTCGAGCTTGACGACCGGAATGACCTCGGCGCCCGTGCCGGTGAGGAAGCACTCGTCGGCGCACCACACGTCATAACGCGTCAGGTCCGCCTCCTTCATCGGGATGCCGAGCTCCTTGGCGATGTCGAAGATAGTGGCGCGGGTGATGCCCTTGAGGGCACCCTGCGAGGCGGCCGGGGTGATGATCTCACCCTTGTAGACGGTGAAGATGTTGTCGGCGGTGCACTCCGCGACGTAGCCCTGCTGGTTGAGCATGATGGCCTCGAGCGCGCCGGCCTGCCGGGCCTCGATCTTGGCGAGGATGTTGTTGAGGTAGTTCAGCGACTTGACGGTCGACGGCAGCGCGTCGGGCGCGATGCGGCGGGTCGGCACCGTGACGATGCTCAGGCCGTTGTCGTAATGCTCCTGCGGGTAGAGAGAGATCTTGCTCGCGATGATGAAGAGCGAGGGCTTCTCGCACAGCCACGGGGCCAGGCCGAGGTCGCCCACGCCGCGCGTGATGACGAGGCGGATGTAGCCGTCCTTGAGATTGTTCCGGCGGCAGGTCTCGCAGACCGCCTCGGACATCGCGGCGCGGTCCAGCGGGACGGAAAGCATGATGGCCTTGGCGGAGAGCTCGAGGCGCTCCAGGTGGTCGTCGAGGCGGTAAACATTGCCGCCGTAGATCCGGATGCCCTCGAACACGCCGTCGCCGTAAAGCAGGCCGTGATCAAAGACCGAGACCTTGGCCTCGGCGGAATCGACATACTTGCCATCAAGATAAATGACCATGATGCGGGCATTCCAGCAAAGCCCCGGCGGTTGTCCAGCCCCGTCACGAAAATGAACTTGTGTTCATTCCTTCGAGGTATGCACTGTGCCGGTGCGGGCCGCAGTTTTTGAACCAACATGAAAATGCGCGTTTGCGCCGGCCGGGCCGGCTTCACCCTTATCGAGCTGCTGACCGTCATTGCCATCATCGGCATCCTCGCCGCCCTGATTTTCCCCACCGTCGGCAAGGTCCGCGAGACCGCCCAGCGCACGGTCGACGCCAACAACCTCCGCGAGATCGTCAAGGCCGCCACCCTCTACGCCGCCGACAACAACGACCGCCTCCCCGACCCCGCCGCCATCCTCGCCCAGAATCCCGCGCCCGTGACCGGCGCCCTGGGCCCGTTCCTGTGGGCCGGCATCCTCGCCCAGCGCGGCATCCTGACCGACCCGACCTTTTATTTCGCCAAGAACGACCCGGCTTTCAACGGCGCCTACCCCGCCGCCATCGTCAGCCCCGCCAACCGCGCCGTCCTCGACCCGAGCTTCACCACCAACCGCACGTTGAGCTTCGAGTTCGTGGGCGGCCTGCGGATGAGCGACCCGCCTTCGACCCCCGTCGCCTTCACCCGCGGCCTGCTCGCCACCGGCACCTGGAGCGCCGACAACGGCACCTACAAGGACACCGGCGGCCACGTCGCCTTCCTTGGTGGCAACATCCAGTTCTACCCCAACCTGACCGAGGCCGCCACGCAGCTCACGCTCAACAACGGCCGCAAGGGCAGCTCCATCCTCCAGGCGTTGCCCTACAACGCCAATCCCACTGCCAACCCCCGCGTCTACGCCACCCCGCCCGCCGGGGTCGGCAGCCTGGCGGGCACGCCGGCCGAGAAGGCGCCGTAGAGGGCAAATCATAGGTCCCATACGACTTATAGGGCCTATTCGGAAAACCTGCTCTTATTGGTCGCCGGGCTTTTGTCTTCACCTCAGTGCGCGCCGCGCCGTAGGCTGCGCCCAATCCATGGCTACCGCCACCCCCACTTTCGTCATCGGCCACAAGAACCCCGACGCTGACTCCATCTGCTCGGCCATCGCCTACGCCGCCTTCAAGGAGGCGCGCGGCGAGTCGGGCTACGTCGCGGCCCGCTGCGGCAATTCCAACGCCCGCATCGACGCCATCCTCGAGCGCTTCCGCACCCCGCTGCCCCTCTACCTGAGCGACGTCTCCCCGCGCGTCCACGACCTGATGACGGTCAACCCCATCGCCGTCAGCCTGGGCACGACCTGCGCCGAGGCCCTGCGCCTGATCGACCAGCACAAACTGAGCGTCCTGCCCGTCGTCTCCTCCGACAACCGCGCCACCGGCACCATCACGCTGGCGCAGCTCGGCCACTTCTTCATCCCTCGGCTCGACGAGCCGCGCGCCCTGGGCAAGGTCCGCACCAGCCTCGCCCGCATCGTCCAGTCGCTCCGCGCCTCCGTGCTCCACCTGGTCGACGGCGACCGCCTCGAGGAACTCTTCGTGCGCATCGGCGCCATGGACGTCGGCACCTTCTGGAAGATTTCCGAGAAGGACAACATACCCGCCGGCCGCTCCATCATCATCGTCGGCGACCGGCGCGACGTCCAGCAGCGCGCCATCGAGCTTGGCATCCGCGCCATCATCATCAGCGGCAACCTCCCGGTCGACCCCGCCGTCGTCGCCCTCGCCCAGGCCCGCAAGGTCAGCATCTTCGTCAGCCCGCACGACACCGCGACCACCGCCTGGTTCGTTCGCACCGCCGCCACGATCGAGCCTCTGGCCGACCAGCACTTCACCGCGCTCAACCCCGACAGCCGCATCACCGAGGTGCGCAAGAAATTCGGCCCCGGCGCGCCCGGCGCCATGATGGTCACCGGCGACGACGGCACGCTCCTCGGCATCATCACCAAGTCCGACCTCCTCAAGCCCGTGCCCACGCGCCTCGTGCTGGTCGACCACAACGAGCTCACCCAGGCCGTCCCCGGCGCCGACGAGGTCACCATCACCGAGATCATCGACCACCACCGCCTCGGGCCGATGGCCACGCCGCAGCCCATCCTCTTCATCAACGAGCCGGTCGGCTCCACCTGCACGATCATCGCCGACCTCTTCCGCCGCCATCAGCTCACCCCCGCGCCCAACCTTGCGGGCATCATGATGGCCGGGCTCATCTCCGACACGCTCCTGCTGCAGAGCCCCACCTCCACCACCAAGGACGCCGACGTCCTCAACTGGCTCCAGTCCCTCGCCGGCCTCAAGGCCCAGGACCTCGCCAAGCTGATCTTCAGCTCCGGCTCGGTCATCCTGGCCAGCACGCCCGACAAGGTCGTGCGCTCCGACTTCAAGGTCTACGACGAGGAGGGCGTCCGCTTCGCCGTCTCGCAGGTCGAGGAGCTCGGCTTCGACAACTTCTGGCAGCACGCCAAGGCCCTGTCCTCGGCGCTGGCCGAAGTCCGCACCGCCGAAAAACTCTCCTTCGCCGCCCTGCTCGTCACCGACATCAACACCCAGAACTCGCTCATGCTCGTGAAGGGCGAGGCCGAGCTGATCCGCCGCATCTCCTACGCCCACGTCGAGCAGGACGAGATCTTCGACCTGCCGGGCGTCGTCAGCCGCAAGAAGCAGCTCATCCCCTACTTCACCAGCCTCATCAAGGAAATGGGCTCCGACGGCGTCTCCCCCAACGCCAAGGGCCGGACCACGGCGCCCTTCGGCAGGGCCGGCTGATTACCCACGGTGGGAAACTCTTGCTGGATGCCGGCGTCTTCCCTGCAGCTTCCCGCCTCATGAAAATCCCGACCCGCCTGCGTGGCCTCGTCGCCACTGTGTTGCTTTTCCTGGCCGCCGGCCTGACCCCCGCCCTCGCGCAGAACCAGCCGCCAGCCGGCAGCGAGACGGTGAAATTGCCGACCTTCCAGGTCAACGAGAGCCCCGACCTGCCGCCGCCCGAGTCGTGGCGCTACGCCCGCGTCGGCAACTTCGAGGTCCTGTCCAACGCCTCTGACCGCGCCACCCGCAGCCTGCTCGCCGAGTTTGGCATGTTCACGCGGGCCATGTCCCTGGTCTGGCCCGCGCCGGCCAAGCCCCTTGCCGCGGCCACGCTCATTCTCTGCGGCAAGGGCGGCAAGTTCGACGCCTTCCCGCCCGCCGGCACGATCAGGAACGACAGCATCGTGCCCAGCCTTTTCCTGCGCAACCGCGAGCAGATCGCCATCGTGGTCGACGTCGAGACCGACCGCACCGCCATCGACCCCAACAATCTTGCGGTGGAGGGCGCTACAGGCGCCGACTACGAGGTCGACCACTACCGCCAGCTCTACCGCGAATACGTCCGCTACCTCATCAGTCAGAGCCAGGTCCGCGCCCCGGTCTGGCTCGAGGAGGGCCTGGCCCAGATCGTCATGGATATCGAGCTGCTCGATACCGCCCTGATCTACGGCAAGATCAACTCGCTCCGGGGCGCCGCCTCGGGCGGCCAGTCCGCCGACGCCGACCCCAACGACCCGACGGCCAGCACCGACGCCGTCGTCGGCGAGCAGCCGTTCAACGTCGTCCTCCAGCATCGCAAGCTCATCCCGCTCGACCAGTTCTTCGCCCTCACGGCCGACGACCCCACGACGCAAAATCCGCTGGGCAACAATTTCTGGGCCAAGCAGGCCTACCTCTTCGTGCACTTCTGCATGTTCGGCGAGGACCTCCGCTACCAGCAGGCCCTGAGCACCTTCGTTTCCCGGCTGGCGCGCGAGCCGCTCAGCGAGGCGCTGTTCAAGGAATGCTTCAAGACCGACTACGCGGGCATGAACAAGGAGCTGCGCGGCTACATCCTGCACACGAAGCATAAATACCAGCGCTACCCGCTGCAAAAGGGCGACCAGCTCACCCCCAAGTCCATCGAGCTCCGCGAGGCCACGCCGGCCGAGGTCGCGCTCATCAAGGGCGACGCCCTGCGCCTCGGCGGCCACCACGACACCGCGCTCGCCGCCTACCGCTCCGCCTATCTCCGCGGCGCCCGCGAACCCGCCCTGGTCGCCGGCATGGGCGTGGCCGAGAGCGCCCTCAACCATGCCGACCGCGCCCGCGAACTGCTGGAGCCCGCCGTGAAGGCCGGTGTCCGGCGGCCCTCCGCCTATGTGGAGCTGGCCCGCCTCCGCCTGGCCGAGGCCACCGCCAAGCCCTCGGCCAACGGCAAGCTCAGCGCAGACCAGATGGGCGCCGTGCTCACGCTCTTGTTCGAAGCCCGCAAGCAAACGCCCGCCCTGCCCGAGACCTACGAGCTGATCGCCACTGCCTGGTCGCAGAGTGCCGCGGCACCCACTCCCGAGAATCTCGCCGTGCTCGACGAGGGCATCCGGGCCTTCCCGCGCAACAGTGCGCTGCTCTACAGCTCCGCCCAGCTCTACCATCAGGCCGGCGCATCGGCCACCGCCAGCTCCATCGCCAGGCTCGGCCTCCGCTTCCCCGCCGACGCCGCAGCCAAGGTGAAGTTTGAGCAGTTGCTCGCCAGCCTGCCGGCGACTCCGCCGGCCAAATAATCTTCAACCCTGTGGTGGCAGATCGGCCGCCGTGTTCCAGCTGTGCAACACGCCGGCCCACTCGGCCGGGGTTTCCCAAATGAGCAGGCGCTCCGCCTCGCTGCGCACCCACCGGTGCACGGCGAGTTGCCCGGCCGTCACCGCCGCCTCCGCCGAACCCGCGAGCTCCGACGGGTAGATCGCCGCCAGCGGTTCACACTGGCCGCCCAGCATCGGCACGACGCCGCGCCCCGCCGTCGCCAGTGCCACCAGCTGCCGCAAATGTCCGCTTTGCATCTCCGCCATGTCCACGGCCAGCACGAGCACAAGCCCGGCCGGAGCCGCCCGCAGGCCCGCCGCGATTCCGGCGAGCGGACCAGCGTCCGGTGTGCTGTCTGGCACCAAGGTGGCCCCCGGCAGATGCGTTTCGCTGCCGGGCCGCACCGAGACGAACAGGTCGGTCACCCCGGTTGCGCGCAGGATGTCCGCCTGCCGCTGGAGCAATGTTCGTCCGTCGGGCAGCGTCAGCGAGGCCTTGTCGCGGCCCATCCGCGACGAACGCCCCCCGGCCAGAATGAGCCCGCTCAGCATGGCGGCAGGTCCACCTTGAGCCGGCCGGAGCTAAGGATGCGTGCCCGCAGGCCGCCCCGCCCCTTCAGCCAGGCTTCCGCTCCCGGCGCAAACGCCTGGTCCATCCAATAACACGGCGAACACTCGCGCGTGCCGGCAAACCGAACCCCCTGCACCTCGAATTCCCGGCCGATGAGCGCGTTCAGATCGGCGCCCCGCGTGAGCACGTTGCGCCGGAACACCGCGGCCGGCCGGTCCGGTTGCTTCAAAGCCCGCCGAATCTCGTCGTAAACCTCCCCGGCAAAAAACGTGATCTGCCCGGCGTAGTCATCCTTGTAATCCAGGAACCGGTCGCCAACCAATCCGCGTCCCGCCACGCACTCGACGGCCGGCACTGCCAGCAACGGATGATCCCCGGGAGCCTGCCCGTGACGCCCGAAATAATTATGCCCGGGCGAAATGTAGAGCGCCTCGATGTTCATCGGGCCGGGGCCAGGCGGCCCGCATAGACGTTCAGCCGGTCGCCGCGCAGGAAGCCGACCAGCGTCTGGTTGTTCGCCCGGGCAAACTCCGCCGCCAGGCTCGTCGGCGCGGAGATGCCGGCGACGACCGATACGCGGGCGGCCAGCGCCTTCTGCACGATCTCGAACGACACCCGGCCGCTCACGAGCAAAATATGCCGCTCGAGCGGCAGCCAGCCGGTGCGCAGCGCGTGACCAAGCACCTTGTCCATCGCGTTGTGCCGGCCCACATCCTCCCGGGCCGCGAGCATCGCACCGCACTCGTCAAAGAGCGCCGTCGCGTGCAGGCCGCCGGTAGCCTTGAAGGTCGGCTGCGCCGCGGCCAGTTGCGCCGGCAGCGACTGCAGCACCTTGGCCGTCACGCGAAGCGGCCGCTTCACTTTTGGGAAATGCTGTTGCACGGCCTCGATCGTCGCCTTGCCGCAGAGGCCGCAGCTCGTCGCGCTGAAGACGTGGCGTGTCAGCGCGTCGAAATCGACCCGCACGTTCTTCGGCAGCACGACCTCCACCACGTTGCCCTTCTCGGCCCGCTTCGTCGTGCGGCACTGCATGATGTCGTAGATGTCCTCCGCCGAACGCACCACGCCCTCCGTCAGCAGAAACCCGGCTGCCAGGTCGGCGTCGTGCCCCGGCGTGCGCATGACCACGGCGACCGAACGGCCGCGCACGCGAAGCTCCAGCGGTTCCTCGACGGCGAGCACGTCGGTTTCGACGGCGGTTCCGCGCCCGCTCACCCGGCGGACGGGCCAGTCTCGGGTCAGGGCCGCAGATTTCATGATGCCGGGGAAAGTTCAACCCGCACGCGGACATTGTAGTCCGGCACGCCGCTGAGCGCGTCGACCCGGCCGCGATGGACGATCACGTTCCCCTCCGGCCAGTGCACTTGCAGGTTGCCCGGCGCCAGCGGGGCCAGGAACACCGTGCCCTCGTAGCGGCCGAGGTCGTTGACCAGCCCGATGCGGTCGCCCTGCTTGAGGTGCAGGCGCGCGGCGTCCTCGTCGCTCATCAGCACGGCGTCGCGGGGCGCGCCGTTGAGCGGGTCGATCTCGGCATAGATGAGCGTGTTGAACTGCTTGCCGCGTCGCGTGCTGACATGGAACGTGCCGTCCTTCGGCGCAGGCGCCGGCAGGTCCACGGCGCGCAGCTGGGCCCGGCCATCGGGCGTGGCACAGATTCCGTCCCGGCAGAGATGCCGTCCGCCATACTGGAAGGCGTCGCCCGTCTTCTTGAGGTGCTGCACCCCGTCGTAGAACGGCACGACCCGCGCGATCTCCTCGCGCAGAGCCTGGCCGGTCACACCGCGCAACGGCGCGGCACGCTCGGGAAACGCGGCGGCCGCCACATCGAACAATATCTTCCACTCCGCCCGGGCCTCGCCGACCTGACGCGGGATCTCCGGAGTGAACATCACGCGCCGCTCGGTGCTGGTTTCCGTGCCACCGTCGTCCTGCTCGTAGCGGGTCTTGCCGGGCAGCAGCAGCACGGCCTCGCCGGGCTCGATGAACATCTGGTCGGTCACGATGATGTCCTGGTGGATGCGCAGCGGCACGCGCGCCAGGGCGGCGCGGACATACTCCGGCTCCGGCAAGGTGCGCAGGAAATTGCCGCCGAGCAGGTAAAACACGTCGAGTTCGCCGCGGGCCGCGGCCTCGACCATCTCGGTCGTCGTCAGGCCGGGCTTGTCGGGCACCGGAAAACCATACTGCGCGGTCAGGGCCAATGCATTGGCCGTCGTCACCGGCAGGCCGCCAGGGAAGGCCGTGGCGTAGGCACCCATCTCCGCCCCGCCCTGCACCGAGGAGTGGCCGCGGATCGGCATGACGCCGCAAAAGTTGCGCCCGAGGAAACCGCGCGCCAGCGCCACATTCAGGATCATCTGCACGGCGTCGCCGCCGAAGGAATGCTGCGTAATGCCCATGCTCCAGACAAACACGGCCGAGCGGGCCTTGCCGATCAAGTCGGCGAATTCCTCGATGCTGCTCCGCGGCAAACCGCTGCCGACCTCGAGTTCGTCCCACGTCAGCTGGCGGGCGCGACTCTCCAGCGCCGCAAAGCCCGTGGTGTGCTTTTCCACGAAGTCGCGGTTGACGCTGCCGGTGTCGATCAGCCGCTTGACCACGCCGTAGAGCAGCGCGATGTCGCCACCCTGCGCCACCGGGAACCAGTGGTCCGCGAGATTCGTCCCGAAGAGCGCGCTGTCCGCCTCGGACGGCACCCAGTAACGCTTCATGCCGGGCTCAAGGTAGGGATTCACCAGCGCGATCTTCGTGCCCTTCTTCTTCGCGATATGCAGGTATTTCGTGCTGACCGGCTGGTCGTTCGCCGGGTTGGAACCGAAGAACACGACGAGGTCCGTGCCCATCCAGTCGCTGTAGCTGCAGGTCGAGGCGCTGAGCCCGAGGGTCTGCTTCATCGCGACGGTCGACGGCGAGTGGCAGATGCGCGCGGCGTTGTCGATGTGGCTGGTCCCGAGGAAACGCGCCGCCTTCTGGCCGGCGTAATAAACCTCGTTGGTGATGCCGCGCGCCGTGAGGAAGAACGCCACGCGCTTCGGATCGGCCGCCCGCAGTTTGTCGCCGGCCAGGTCCAGCGCCTCATTCCAGCTGATGCGCGAGAAACCCTTCTCCCCCTTGCGCCGCAACATCGGGTAGGCCAGCCGGCCGAGGTCGCGCAGCTGGCGGTTGTCGAGCTTCGCCATGGCGGCCGCGTCGCCGAGCAGCGCATGGTCCATCGCCGGCATGGTGTTCAGGCGAAGCAGATTCAGTCGCGTCATGCACAGGTGCACGCCGTCGATGGTCCAGTCGTGCAGGCCGGCCACCCCCAGCGCACAGCCGTCGCACACGCCTCGGCTGATGACCTTCCACGCGTAGCTGAGGTTGTCGCGGTTGGCCCAGACCACGCCGGCCATGTCGCGGAAATGCTTGGGTTTGGTGTGCCCGATCCCGAAGGGCGCGAGCCGCTTCAGGCGGTCGCCCGGAGTGGAGGTGACCTGGTGGGCGCTCATGCGTGGAAGTCGCTCATGGGGACGGAATAGTCAGGCTGCGGACCGTGAAGGCAAAGGCTTATTTTTGGCCCCGGCCGCGCGTAAAATTGCGGCGTTGCATCGCCCGCGGCGATTCCGCAATTTGCCCGCTTCATGCCCGCCGAGCCCACCGCACCCGCGCCCGTCCCCAGTGACTTCATCCGCGACATCGTCGCGGGACACGTCGCGGAAAAACGCTACGCCAAGATCGTCACCCGCTTCCCGCCCGAGCCCAACGGCTACCTGCACATCGGCCACGCGAAGTCCATCTGCCTCAACTTCGGCATCGCCCGCGAGCACGCCGGCCAGTGCAACCTGCGCTTCGACGACACCAACCCGGTCAAGGAGGACGTCGAATACGTCGAGTCCATCACCACCGATGTGCAGTGGCTCATCGCCGGCTGGGCCGACCAATGCCTCGGTTTCAAGCCCAAGGGCGCTCACCCGGCCAAGGTCACGAGCAACGGCCAGCCGGACTACTACCTCGCCCCGGTGCCTCCGGGTGCCGGGAGTGAAGCCTTCTTCGCCTCGGATTATTTCGACCAGCTCTACGACTATGCCGTCGAACTCATCAAGCGCGGCAAGGCCTACGTCTGCGACCTGAGCCCCGAGGACACCGAGAAATACCGCGGCTCGCCCGACACGCCGGGCAAGGACAGCCCGTTCCGCAACCGCAGCGTCGCGGAGAACCTCGACCTGTTCACGCGAATGAAGGCCGGCGAGTTTCCTGACGGCACGCGCTCGCTCCGCAGCAAGATCGACATGGCCTCGCCTAACATGTGGCTGCGCGACCCCCTGCTCTACCGCATTCGCCATGTCGCCCACCACCATGCCGGCGACAAGTGGTGCCTCTACCCGCTCTACGACTACGCCCACTGCCTGAGCGACTACCTCGAGGGGATCACTCACTCCATCTGCACGCTGGAGTTCGTCGACCACCGACCGCTCTACGACTGGATCCTGGAAAGCCTCGGCCTGCCGCGCGCCCTGCCGCACCAATACGAGTTCGCGAAGCTCAACCTCGCCTACACCCTCGTCTCCAAGCGCAAGCTGCTGACCCTCGTCACCGAGAAGGTCGTCACCGGCTGGGACGACCCGCGCATGCCCACGCTCTCCGGCCTCCGCCGCCGCGGCATCCCGGCCAGCGCGCTCCGGGCCTTTGTCACCGGCGTCGGCGTCACCAAGTTCGACTCCCTCACCGAGGCCGCCGTCTTCGAGAACGCCGTGCGCGGCGAGCTCAACACCAGCGCCGCCCGCCGGCTCGCCGTCCTCAAGCCGCTCAAGCTCGTCCTCACCAACCTCGCGGCCGGCGAGACGGTCGAGTGCACGGCGACCAACAATCCGCAGGACGAGAACCCGACCACGCGCCCGGTCGCCCTGACCCGCGAAGTGTTCATCGAGACCGACGACTTTGCCGAGGTGCCGCCGCCGAAATACTTCCGCCTGAAGCCGGGCGGCGAGGTGCGGCTCAAATACGCCTGCATCATCAAGTGCGACGAGCTCGTGAAGGACGCCAGCGGCGCCATCACGGAGATCCGCTGCACGGCCCAGCTCGACACCCGCCACGGCCAGCCCAACGCCGACAAGAAGGTCAAGGGCACCATCCACTGGGTCAGTGCGAGCACCTGCATCGACGCCGAGGTCCGCCTCTACGACCGCCTGTTCACGGTCGCCGAACCCGCGGCCCAGGAAGATTTCTTGAAAGTCGTGAACCCGAAGTCCCTCGAGGTCGTCACCGCCAAGCTCGAAGCCTCCCTCGCGACCGCGCAGCTGACCGACCGCTACCAGTTCGAGCGCCTCGGCTACTTCAGTCTCGACGCTAAGGACTCGACGCCGGCCAAGCTAATCTTCAACCGCACCATCACGCTCAAGGACACCTGGGCGAAGTAAGGTCCGGCCCGCCAATCAGCGCGAGCCGCCAGCGACAAACAGTTCCAAGCGCACCAGCTTGAACGGCGGCACCCCCGGCGGGGTGACGATCTCGACCACCTGAGCCTCGTCCTGCATGGCCGACTCCGGCACGGGATAGCGACGGTCCAGACCCGCTGATCCAGCCGCCGGCGGACATTCCGTGCTGTTGACGAAGACCCGCAGCTGGTCCGGCGCGACGGTGGTCGGGGCAAACCCCAGCCGCAATTCAGCGGCCCGGCCGACGGGCTTGGGCCCGGTCACGACGCGCAGCGCGCAACCGGGCGGCCAGGGAAAATCCTCGCCGGAATCGACTGCCGGCAGCGCATTATCAGCGGGTTCACCGGGAGCGCGGACATCGTGATAAGTCACCGCATGCAGCCGCGGCTCGGCGGCAAGGCTGGCCGCTGATTGCAGCGCCCGGCCGGTCCGGCTGAACGAGTCCATCGTCCAGAGCGGGCCGCCGCCGGGGGCCTTCATCCGCAGCAGTGGCAGAGGATCATAATTGAAGAGATAGACCGAGTCGGCGCCTCCGTGCAGCAGCGGCAGGGCGGCCCCGGCCGTGAGTTCGGGACTCATCATGAGGGCCGGCCCGTTGGGCACGGCCTGGTAGCGGATTTCTATCCCCGGCGCGAGGCGGGCCCCGGTCCCCTCGAGCAGGCGTTTCCACTCCACCACCGGCACGTCAAAATCCGTCGTTGTCCAGAAGGGGGTCGGGACCACGAGGTCCACCAGACCCTCGCGGGCCCAGGCCACGGCATCAAGGCCGCTACGGCGCGCCGTCTCGGGCCGCGTGGGCACCCGCACTCCGAGCATGACGGGGTGTCCCAACCTCACGGCGGCGCGATCACAGGCGGCACGCACGCGGCGCATCCACGCGGTGACGACCTGGCCGCCGGCCAATTCGCGGCCCGGTCGGAAGTGATAAACGAAGCGCATCCAATC
>Ga0208512_100070_pt1 | contig 40622 bp, 20 predicted proteins | sample LakWasMet40_LOW7_2_FD_183880 | JGI IMG/M metagenome (GOLD analysis project Ga0208512, IMG submission 183880) | Freshwater sediment methanotrophic microbial communities from Lake Washington under simulated oxygen tension - Sediment Metagenome... | ecosystem: Environmental > Aquatic > Freshwater >...
ACAGCTCCTTCGACACCGGCTACGGCCGCGCGATCGAGAAGCGCCGCACCAATTTCCGCGAGCTCAACAAGCTCGTGCTCACCAAGCTCGGCGAACCCACGCCGCGCTCCGGGAAGCAGGAATACCTCGAAAACCTCCTCAATACCTACCTCCACGGCTGACCCCCGGCCGCCGGAGCGCAGTTTTTCTACATGCCCCCACGCGCGCCCACGGCGGCCACCCTGCCCTTTCTCGACCCCGACCTCCCGCTGCCGCAGCGCGTCGCCGACCTCGTCGGCCGCCTGACCCTGCCGGAGAAAATCAGCCAGCTCGTCCACGACAGCAAGGCCATCGACCGCGTCGGCGTGCCCGCCTACAACTGGTGGAACGAGGCCTGCCACGGCGTCGGCCGCAACGGCCGCGCCACCGTCTTCCCGCAGGTCATCGGCCTCGGCGCCACCTGGAACCGCGACCTCGTCAAGCGCGTCGCCGCCACCATCGCCGACGAGGCCCGGGCCAAGCACCACGCCGCCCTCGCCGCCGGCCGCCGCGGCCAGTATCAGGGCCTCACCTTCTGGACGCCGAACATCAATATCTTCCGCGACCCGCGCTGGGGCCGCGGCCAGGAGACCTTCGGCGAGGACCCCTGCCTCACCGGCGAGCTCGGCTCCGCCATGGTGCGCGGCCTGCAGGGCGACGATCCCCATTACCTCAAGACCGCGGCGTGCGCCAAGCACTACGCCGTCCACAGCGGCCCCGAGCAGGACCGCCACGGCTTTGACGCCATCCCCACGCAGAAGGATTTCGCCGAGACCTACCTCCCCGCCTTCAAGAAGCTCGTGGAGTCCGGCGTGGAGTCCGTCATGGGCGCCTACAACCGCACCCTCGGCGAGCCCTGCTGCGGCAGCGAGCTCCTCATCAAGGACATCCTGCGCGGCCGCTGGGGCTTCAAGGGCCACTTTGTCAGCGACTGCGGCGCCATCGACGACTTCCACCAGCAGCACAAGGTCACCAAAAACGCCGCCGAGTCCGCCGCGCTGGCCGTGCGGAACGGCTGCGACCTCAACTGCGGCTGCACCTACAACGACCTCGTCGTCGCGGTGCAGGACGGCCTCATCACCGAGGCCGAGATCGACACCGCGCTCGGCCGCCTGCTGGCCACCCGCCTCAAGCTCGGCCTGCTCGATCCGCAGGACCGCGTGCCGTGGTCCGGGACTTCGCCCACGATCATCGACAGTGCGCCGCACCGCCAGCTCTCCTGCGAGGCCGCCATCGAATCCATCGTCCTCCTCAAGAACAACGGCATCCTCCCGCTGCGACCGGACCACGAGAGCATTCTGGTCTGCGGCCCGACCGCCGCCAACACCACGGCGCTGATCGGCAACTACTACGGCTTCTCCCCGCGGCTCGTCACGCTGGCCGAGGGCATCTTCGCCCGCGCCCCCGAGAGCACCCGCACGGTCTACCGCCTGGGCTCGCCCCTGCTCAGCGCGATGTCGCCCGGCGTCAATTACACTTTCTCCACCGCCGCGGAAAACGAGATCACCATCGCCATCCTCGGCCTCGACTCCTCGCTCGAGAGCGAGGAAGGCGACAGCCCGGCCTCCCCGAGCGGCGGCGACCGCGACACGATCGAGCTGCCCAAGGTCCAGCTCGAGTTCATCACCGAGCTGCGCAAGCATGCGAAGAAACTCATCGTCGTCCTCACCGGCGGCAGCTCGATCGCCATCCCCGAGGTGCACGATTTCGCCGACGCCGTCCTGCAGGTCTGGTATCCCGGCTGCGAGGGCGGCCGCGCCCTGGCCGAGGTGCTCTACGGTGACGCCTCCCCCTCGGGCAAGCTGCCCCTCACCGTGCCGCGCCGCACCGCCGACCTGCCCGCCTTCATCGACTACGGCATGAAAGGCCGCACCTACCGCTTCGCCGCGACCGAGCCGCTCTACCCCTTCGGCTTCGGCCTCAGCTACGCGAAATTCACCTACGGCCCGCTCGCCCTGAGCACCAAGCGCATCGCAGCCGGCCAGGAAGTGACCGCCCGCGTCACGCTCACCAACACCTCCGCCCGGACCGCCAGCGAGGCAGTGCAGTGCTACCTCCAGCCGCCGCGCTCGTGGCCCGACGCCCCGCTCGCGACGCTCGTCGATTTCCAGAAGGTCACCGTGCCCGCCCGCGGCTCCGTCGAGGTGGCGTTCCGCCTGCCCGCCGCCGCCTTTGCCCAGGTCAATGCCGCCGGCCAGCACGTGCATGCCCCCGGCACTTACCAGCTGGTCGTCGGCTCGGCCTCGCCCGGCGCGCGCGCCCAGGCGCTCGGCGCCGCCGCCCCCGCCACCGGCGAAGTCACCCTGGTCTGATTTGTCCGGCTGGTCACCGGCACCACCGCCGGCTTTAGTCCACTTTACCCCTACCCATGAGCGATTCCTCGCAGAAACTCTCCTTTGTCGAGAAAGCCGGCTACAGCGCGGGCGATGCCGCCGCGAACTTCGTCTTCATGACGATGGTGCTGTTCCAGCTGAACTTCTACACCGACGTCTTCGGCCTCTCGGCCAACGCCGCCGCCGCCATCCTCCTCTGGCCCCGCCTCTGGGACGCCGTGTTCGACCCGATCATGGGCGTGCTCGCCGACCGCACCAAGTCGCGCTGGGGCCGGTTCCGTCCCTGGATCCTGTGGACCTCCGTGCCCTGGGCCATCGTCATGGTCTTGGCCTACACCACCCCGCAGGGCTGGAGCATGGGCATGATGATCGCCTACGCCGGCATCACCAACACGATCCTGATGACGCTCTACTCGATGAACAACATGCCGTATTCCGCCCTGGGCGGCGTCATGACGGGCGACCTCAACGAGCGCACCAAGCTGAATTCCTACCGCTTCGTCTCGGTCAACATCGCGCAGTTCATCGTCGGCGGCCTCACCCTGCCGCTCGTCGCCAAGTTCGCCGAGGGTTCCAACCGCCAGCACGGCTGGCAGATGACCATGACCATCTGGGCCGTCCTCTGCTTCGTGCTCTTCATGGTCACCTTCTTCACCACCAAGGAGCGCGTGCAGCCCGTCGCCGAGACCCATTCCTCGCCGAAACAGGACTTCGCCGACCTGCTGAAGAACAGTCCGTGGATCGCCCTCGTCGCCTACACGGTGTTCAACTTCGCCATGCTGTCGTTCCGCGGCGGCGCCCACTACAACTACTACCACCACTACGCCGACAAGGCTGCGATGTTCGACTTCGTGGAAAAACTCGGCCTGACCACGGGAGAGGCGGCCAAGAGCGGCGGCCTGCTCGACTGGCTCGGCTACATCGTGCACGGCACGCGCGAGACCGCCGCCAATTCCAACGTGGCCGACGTGTTCAACAGCATCGTCAACATGGTCGGCACGGCCGTGACCATCGTGGTGATCATGCTCTCCGCCTCCTTCTCCGCGCGCTTCGGCAAGAAGGCCGTCATCGGCACGGGCTTCGCCCTGGCCGCGCTCAACGCCTTCGCCATGTATCTGCTCAGCCCCGGCAACACCTGGGGCATGCTGGCGCTCGCCGTCACCGGCTCGATCGTCTACGCCCCCACCATCGCGGTCGCCTGGGCGATGTATGCGGACGCCGCCGACTACTCCGAGTGGCAGACCGGCCGCCGCTTCACCGGCATGGTCTTCGCCACCATCGGCTTCGCCCTCAAGTCCGGCCTCGCCCTCGGCTCGGCCGTCTTCCTGTGGCTCATGGCGGGCCTCTTCAACTACGAGACCCACCTGCCCACCGCCGCCAACGCTGTCGCCGGTTACCGGGCGACCAGTTCCCTCATCGTCGGCCTGCTTTTCGCCGGCGGTGCGCTTTCCATCGCGCTCTGTAAACTGAACAAGGCGACCACCCTGCAGATGGCCGCGGACCTCGCCGAGCGCCGCCGCAAGGCCGGCGTGCCCGCCTGAGCCCATGCACCGCCGCCTGTTTGCGCTGCTCCTCCTGCTGACGGGCCTCGCCCACGCCGAGGACGGCTACCGGCTGTGGCTGCGCTATGAGCGGATGCCGGATGACCATTACAGGGCCGAGGCTCTTGGCTCCCTCCAGCACATTATCCTGCAAACATCCTCCGGGGCAGAAAGCACCGTCGTGGCCTCGGCCCGCGACGAACTCCGCGATGGCCTTGCTGGTCTTCTCGGGATTACGCCCACCATCACGCTGGCCCGCCGCCCAATGGCCAAGGACACCAATGCGTTCGACGGCGACGCTTACTCCCTCCGCACCGGTCAAGGGCTGCCACCCGGCACCTTGGTGATCAGCGCCGACCGCGACACCGGCGCACTCTATGGCGTCTTCGCCCTGCTGCGCCATCTGCAGACCGGGCAATCGCTGGCCGGGCTCGACGTCACGAGCGCCCCGAAAATCGCCCGCCGCCTGCTGAACCACTGGGACAACCTCGACGGCACCGTCGAGCGCGGCTACGCGGGGTTTTCCCTCTGGCAATGGTTCTATCTCCCGGAAATCCGCGATCCGCGCTACCGCGACTACGCCCGCGCCCTCGCCTCGGTTGGACTCAACGGCACCGTCCTCACCAACGTCAACGCCAACGCCCTTGTGCTCACGCCGGACTACCTCGCCAAGGTCGCGGCCCTGGCGGCGGAATTCCGGCCCTACGGCGTCCACGTCTACCTCACCGCGCGCTTCAGCGCGCCGATCGAGATCGGCGGCCTCCCGACCGCCGACCCGCTCGACCCTGTCGTCGCGGCCTGGTGGAAGGCGAAGGTCGCTGAGGTTTACCGCTACATTCCCGATTTCGGCGGCTTTGTCGTGAAGGCCAATTCCGAGGGCCAGCCCGGCCCGCAGGACTACCACCGCACGCATGCCGACGGCGCCAACATGCTCGCCGACGCCCTCGCGCCACACGGCGGCATCGTGATGTGGCGCGCCTTCGTCTACGCCGCGGAAAAAACCGAGGACCGCGTCAAGCAGGCCTGGAACGAGTTCATGCCCCTCGACGGCACGTTCCGCGACAACGTCACCGTGCAGATCAAGAACGGTCCGCTCGACTTCATGCCGCGCGAGCCCTTCTCACCGCTCCTCGGCGGCCTGGCCCGCACGCCGATGACCCTCGAGCTGCAGATCAGCCAGGAATACCTTGGCCAGTCCACCCAGCTCGCCTACCTCGCGCCGATGTGGAAGGAAGTCCTAGAGGCCGACACCTTCGCGAAGGGAGCCAGCTCGACCGTCGCGCGCGCTATCGACGGTTCGCTCCGCGGCCACCGCCTGTCGGTCATCGCCGGCGTGGCCAACACCGGCACCGACCGCAACTGGACCGGGCACCCGCTCGCCCAGGCCAACTGGTATGCCTTCGGCCGGCTCGCGTGGGACCACTCGCTGGGCGCCGCGGCGATTGCCGATGAATGGACGCGCCTGACCTTTGGCAATGATCCGGCGACCGTGGCCACCATCAGCCGGCTGCTGTTCGGTTCGCATGAGACGGTCGTCAACTACTCGATGCCGCTCGGTCTGCACCACATCATGGCCGAGGGCCATCATTACGGCCCGGGACCGTGGGCGACCCATCCGAAACGGGCCGACTGGAGTTCCGCCTATTACCATCAGGCCGATGCCGCCGGCCTCGGCGCCGCTCGCAGCGCCAGCGGCTCCAACGCCGTCGCCCAATACGCACCGGAACTCGCCGCGCTCTGGGGCAACCCCGACACCTGCCCCGAAAACCTGCTGCTCTGGTTCCATCATGTCGCTTGGGATCGCCGAATGAAATCCGGCCGCATTCTCTGGGACGAACTCTGTCTGCGCTACCAGCAGGGCGTGGACGAGGTGCGCGGGATGCGCCGCGCGTGGGATTCGCTCGCCGGCAAAATCGACGCCGAACGCTTCACCGCCGTGCAGCAACGCCTCCAGCGTCAGGAGCAGGACGCCGTCATCTGGCGCGACGCCTGCCTGCTCTATTTCCAGACCTTCAGCCGCCGGCCGCTGCCCGCCGGCGTGGAGCCGCCGGCGCATGACCTCGGTTATTACGAGGCCATCAAGCCGCGCTACATGCCCGGCCATAATTGACCATGAGGGTCCTGCTGCTGCTCGCCTGCCTCGTGTTGCCGCTTGCCGGCAGCGAACCGGCCGCGCTGCCGCTGCTCAGCCCCGTTTTCGGCGAGCACATGGTGCTCCAGCGCGACAAACCCATCCGCCTTTGGGGCTGGGCGAAATCCGGCACGAAGGTTGAGGCCACGTTCGCTGGAAAATCCACGTCCGTCATCGCCGGTCCCGACGGCCGCTGGGAGGCGCAACTCACGCCACCGCCCGCCGGCGGCCCCTACACCCTCACCCTCGACGGACCGCAGCGCCTCGAGTTCCGCGACGTGCTCGTGGGTGACGTCTGGCTGTGCGGCGGCCAGTCCAACATGGAGTTCGATCTCGTCCGTTCCCGCGACGGAGCCGCGGCCGTGCAACAGTCCGCGCACGAATCGATCCGGTTATTTCGCGTCGCCACGCAGCCCAGCTACACCCTCACCCTGACGCCGCGCGGCGAATGGAGGCGCTGCGAACCCGCGGCCTTCGCGCAGTCCGGCGGTTTTTCGGCCGTGGCCTACTATTTCGCCAGAAAGGTCCAGGCCGAGACCGGCGTGCCCATCGGCCTCGTCCAGGTCGCCGTGGGCGGCACGCCGGCCGAGTCGTGGATGAGCCCGGCAGCGTTGCAGGGCTTTCCCGAGTTCGCCCCGGGCCTTGCGGAGATCGCGCGCCTGCACGAGCGCGGCGCCCCCGCTTACGGTAACTTCGTCATGCACTGGTATGACGAGTTCGACCGCGGCATCGCGGGTAAATGGTCGGAAGCCGGCTTCGACGACGGCGCCTGGACGTCCGCCGCGCTGCACGACGTGTTCACGCGACTCGGCGTGCCGGTCACGCCGGCCGTGGCTTGGATGCGCCGCGATGTCGACCTGCCCGACCCATTGCCTGCCGGCGCCGTGAAGCTGCTGCTCGGCGTGGTCGAGAAAATGGACACCGCTTGGATCAACGGCCGTTGGCTCGGCGCCAGCGCGTGGGTCGAGAACCCCCGCGCTTACACCATCCCCGCCGACGCGCTGCGCCCGGGCCGCAACCAGCTTACGATACGCGTGCTGAAGACCGCGGCCGACGGCGGTTTCCGTTCCCCCGCCGACCGCCTGCAACTCGTGCTCGGCGACGGCACCGTGATCCCGCTCGAAAACGGCTGGCGCGCCGCGCTGGGCGCCGACGCCCGCCCGCCGCACCCGCTGCCCCTCGGTTACGAGAACTGGCCGACGATGCCGGCCGTGCTGCACCTCGGCATGCTGCGCCCGCTCGCGCCACTCGCGGTCGCCGGCGCGCTGTGGTATCAGGGCGAGGCCAACTTCACCCGCGCCCGGCAATACCGCATGCTGCTGCCGGCCATGATCGCCGACTGGCGCGCGCTATTCGCCGCACCCGACCTCCCGTTCTATATCGTCAGCCTGCCCGCCTTCATGGCCCGCCGCGACCAGCCCGGCTCCGACGCGTGGACGGAACTCCGCGAGGCCCAGGCCCACACCGCCCGCACCGTGTCGCACACCGCGCTCGCCATCACCCTCGACACCGGCGACGCCAACGACATCCACCCGGTGGACAAGCAGCCCGTCGGCGAACGCCTCGCCCTGCTCGCCCTCCGGCGCACCCATGGCCGCACCGATGTCGTGGCCGACGGCCCGCGCTTCGCGCGCATGGAGCGGGTGGCCGGCGCCCTCCGTTTGCACTTCACGAATATCGACGGCGGCCTTGTCGCCCGCGGCCCGCTCGCCGGCTTCGCTCTCGCCGGCCCGGACCGCGTGTGGCACTGGGCCGAGGCCCGGCTCGAGGGCGGGACCGTCGTCGTCTCCTCGCCCGCCGTGCCCGAACCCGTCGCGGTCCGCTACGCCTGGCAGGCCAACCCGCCCGCCCCGCTCTTCAACGGCGCCGGGCTCCCGGCCGCGCCGTTTCGCACGGACGACTGGCCGCTTTCCAATCCATGAAGACCAAGTTGCTCACGCTGGCCGCCCTCGTTCCCGTTCTGCTGGTCGCCGCGGCTCCCATCGCCTTCGACTCGTTCAACTACACCGGCCGCGACCCGGCATTTGAGGCCCCGCTGCCCGCCGGGCACTTCCACAATCCCATCCTCGCGGGTTATTACCCCGATCCGAGCATCTGCCGCGTCGGCGATGATTATTACCTGATCAATTCCACGTTCGCCCACTTCCCCGGCATCCCGATTTTCCATAGCCGGGATCTCGTGAACTGGCAGCAACTCGGCCACGTCATCGACCGCCCGACGCAGCTCAAATACGACGACCTGGGCATCACCCGCGGCATCTTCGCGCCCGCGATCAGCCACCACAACGGCGTCTTCTATGTCGTCTGCACGATGGTCGATGCCGGCGGCAACTTTCTCATGACCGCCACCGACCCGGCCGGCCCGTGGAGCGATCCCATGTGGCTGGACTTCGACGGCATCGATCCCTCGCTCTTCTTCGACGACGACGGCCGCGCATGGCTGGTGAACAACGGCAACCCGCCCGACAACCAGCCGCTCTACCAGGGTCACCGCGCCATCTGGATCCAGGAGTTCGACATCGCCGCGAAAAAACTGACCGGGCCGCGCTCCATCATCGTCAACGGCGGCGTCGATCTCGCGAAAAAGCCCGTTTGGATCGAGGGCCCGCATCTCTACAAGAAGGACGGCTGGTATTATCTCTGTTGCGCCGAGGGCGGCACGTCCTGGCAGCACTCGCAGGTCATCCTCCGCGGCAAGTCGCCCACCGGGCCCTTCACGCCGTGGAACAAAAACCCCATCCTCACCCAGCGCGACCTCGACGGCAGCGCGCCGCACGCCGTCACCTGCACCGGCCACGCCGACCTGGTGATCGGGCCGGACGGCAACTGGTGGTCCATCTTCCTCGCCTGCCGCCCCTACGCCCCTGATCGCTGGGCCACCGGCCGCGAGACCTTCCTGCTGCCGGTGAAATGGACCGAGGACGGCTGGCCGCAAATCCTCCCGCCTGGCGAGCGCGTGCCGTATGTCGTCGCCTCGCCCAAGGGCGCCGATCCTGTCGCCAACCCCACCCAGCCGCTTTCCGGCAACTTCACGTGGACCGACGGCTTCGAGCAGGTGAAGCTCTCCCCGCTGTGGATCATGCTCCGCACGCCCAGGCAAAAATGGTGGTCGCTCGCCGGCGGCCAGCTCAGCCTGACCCCGCAGGCCGAGTTCCTCTCGGGCAAGGGCAATCCCTCCTTCCTCGGCCGCCGCCTCCAGCACTCGAAATTCGAAACCTCCGTCCAGCTGCAGGTGCCCGCCACGGCCGGCACGTCCGCCGGGCTCGCCGCGATGCAGAACGAGACGCATCATTATTATTCCGGCGTGCGACGCACTGCCGACGGCCTGGTCGCCTTTGTCGAGGTGCAGAACGGCCCCAAACCCGAGACCCTCGTGATCCTGCCGCTGCCCGCGGGCACGAAATCCATCGAACTGCGCCTCACCGGTAACGGCCTGACGCTCGCCTTCGACTACGCCCTCGCGCCCGGCGCCTGGCAGCCGCTCCTGCCCAAGGCCGATTCCTACCCGATCAGCGTGCAGGCCGCCGGCGGCGGGCTGCACTTCACCGGCGCCCTGATCGGCCCCTATGCCCGGCTGGAGCCGTAGGGCTGTTCCGGTTGGCTCGGGCCACCTCATGAACCTGGCCCTTCGCTGCGCAAAGGCCGCCGCCCGCTCCGTGTGTCGCGCGGTCACCGCGACCAGTTCTCAGTGTCCCATCATCCGATGTTCCAATTCCTCAAGGGTGTGGCCCTTGGTCTCGGGCATATAACGCCAGACCAGCCCCAGGCTGATCAGCCCGAATAAGCCATAAAGCAGGAAGGTTCCCGCATGGCCCAGCGTGGCCAGCTCCCATGGGAAAAGAAACTGCACCAAGAAGCTAACTCCGGTGTTAAGGAAGCCGATGGCGGCCATCGCAAAGCCCCGAACGTGGTTGGGGAAGATTTCCGAGAGCACCACCCACATGACCGGCCCCAAGGAAACCGCGAATGAAGCAACAAAGCCGAGGATGCCCGCCAGCACGATATGGGGATTCATATGCGTGCCGGCCTGCACAAGCCGGGCCTCGTTGGCCTTGTATAGCTCGGGACCCAGTTGCGCCGCCAACGCTCGTTTGAACGAGACATCATCGGCAAACTCGCGGCCGCTCAGAGGCGCCAGCCGGGCCGGTTCGATCTTTCCCGCGAAGCCCGCCAACGCTTCGTCGTTCAAAGAGTAGCGAGCCTGATAAAAGCCATAACCGGCCACCGCCAGGCTGAGGGTGACTCCCGCCAGGCCCCCGATCAGCAAGGGGCGACGGCCCAACCGGTCGATGAGGGCCATGGCCACAATCGTGAAGACCACGTTAATCAAACCCACCAGCACGGCCTGGGCGAAGGCCGCGTCGCGCCCCACCCCGCTGAGCTCGAAAATGGTCGTGCTGAAGAAAAACACGGCGTTGATGCCGGTAATCTGCTGCGCCACGGCGACAATCACGCCGATGAAGAGAGCGAACCACATTTTGCGGCTGACCAGCTCGCGAAGCTCGCTCCGGCCCTTGGCGCGATGCCCCTGCAACGACCGGCGAACCTCGGTCATCTGCAGATCGGCCTCTGCCGGGGTCATCATTTGCATCAAGACTTCCCGGGCCTCGGCATCACGCTGCTTTACTTGGAGCCAACGAGGGCTTTCCGGGACCCGCAATAACAGGCCGACCCAAAGGAGAGCGGGGAGGACCTCAAGACCAAGCATCCAGCGCCATGTGTGTGCCGTGATACCTAGTGACACAATCCACGGCTCAGTCCGCGCACTCAGCGCCAGGATAAGGTAGTTGGCAAAATACGCGGCCGACAGGCCGACAACAATGTTCATCTGCCCGATGGAAACCAGCCGGCCGCGCAGGCGGGCGGGAGCGATCTCGGCGACGTAAATTGGCGTGATCATCAACGAGCCGAAGGCCAGGCCGCCCAGGCCGCGGGCAATCACGAGGCTGAGAAACCCCGGGGCGATCGCCGAGGCGACACCTGACACCACATAGAGAATGGCCACGGTAAGCAGCATGCGACGCCGGCCCACCACATCACTCAACGGTCCCACGGTCAGGCTGGCCAGAATAGCGGCCAGCGATGGCGCGCTGACCACGAGCCCCTGTTGCCACACATCGAGGCCCCACTCCGCAGTGACAAATCCCACTACTCCGGAAATGACCGACGCGTCGAAGCCGAAGACGAAGCCGCCGATCGACACGACCATGGCAATGAAAAGCACCCGACGGGGAGACGAGGTCATAGGTTAAGTGAGGGCCACCGGTCTGATTAGACCCGTGCGCCGGCGGACGCGCGGTCCTGCAGCACGGTTATGGCGTGGTTTACGGTTACCACGGATTCAGCGGGGTTCGGGCGAGAGTGGGATGGCGCCGTCGGGACTGGCGTGCAGATAGATCGGGTCGCCCATTTCCCGAACCCAGCGCTCGCGCACGAGGTCATTCTTCTCGATGCGGGCGTCACCCCAGTCGTGCCAGGAAAAGCCGAGCCGGTCGGACCATTCCTTCCATTCCCAGTTGATGTAGGCGGTAGCCTTGATTTCCGGTCGCTGCTTCAAAAGGTTGATCATGGGACCGAACCAGCGGTCCCAGCTCTTCGGTCCGTCGAGCACGCCGACATAACGCGGGGTCATTTCCCCGATCATGACCGGCTTCCGTCGGGCACGCGCGTTGTCCAGGAACTCCGCCAGTTGCGGCTTCGTGCATTCATCCTCCGAGAAAAGATCGATGCCCCACCAGTCCACCCACTCGTCACCCGGGTAAAACTCCATGAGCTTCGCCATCGCCGACCAACCGGAGGAGGCACCCGCGGCACACCACACCGTGGCGAACGGCAGGCCGCGAGCGCGCAGTTGCTTCGTGATGTGGATCCAGGCAGCGGGAAAGGTGGCCGGGTTGTAGTTGTTCCAGCTCCCTTCAAACTCGTAACCGATGCGGATAAACACCGGCCGCTTGAAGGACGCGAGGGCATCCGCAAAGGCGGTGATTTGGGCGTCATATTTCCCCTCCGCCACCGACCGGTCATCGCCGGTGCCGTTGTCTTTGCCGACCGTGAGGTTGAGGCCGATTTGGGGCACAATCCGGAGCGGCTCCATCGCGGAGAGTTCGGCGCGGGTGCGGGTGCCCCACTCCACCACCGTTTCGACCGAGTGGGTCAGGCCAATGTAGGTCATGTAGATCAGCGGCTGGTGCGCGCCCGGAAAATTTTTCCGATAATGTTCGAACCCCTGCACATCCTGTCCGGCGCCGTGGATAATTCGGTTTCCCGGTTCGAGTCTGGCTCCAAACTCCACGCGCGGCACATAAGCTTCCGGAGCGCCAGCCAGCGACAGCGGGGCTGTGGCGGCCAGGCAGATCAGGCCGAGGGAGGAACGGGCGGGGAGGGATTTCATGATGGATTATCGGGTCAGTTCAGCGTTCAACGCGCGGGCTTGCTCCGGCTTCGACCGCGATGACCGGCCGCACTTCGGCTTGGCGGGCGGCCGGGTTGAACGCACGATAGTCGAATCGGTCAAAATCCGCAGGAATACCGGAATCAGCGCTGTCCTGGGCGCACAAGGCAACAAAGCACCCGGTGAAACCCCAGGATTTGCCTTCAATGACACGGTCGTCGGATAACAGTGTGGCATCCAACACCGGGCCCACCGGCTGCAGCGGACCTCCGCCGACCCTGTAGGCGAACCGAAGCGCAGCGCCATCCAGTTCGGCATGGAGTTCCACCGGGCCGTCCGAAGGCAGCTCCGTCGCGGCAGACTGGGGATCGCAATAGGAACCGTGGTCGCCGTTGAGCAGGCGAAGTTCGCGGCCGCCATCATCGCGGCCGGCGACATAAAGGTAATGAAACTGCGTGGTGTTATAGTAGAGCACCAACCCGGCGGTTTGCTGAAAATTTTTCGGGCGAAACTCCAGGATGGTGGAAACGCGGCAGTGCTGGTGCAGAATCCTAAATCCTACCAAGCTTTGGTCGAAACACGACAGCAACGAATAGCGTCCGCGCAGGCGCAGGAAGCCGGGACGTTCGCCCAAGCTCAGCCAGGAATCGGCAGGCGGTTCACGCAGGACACTCCACTGGGGATCAAGTGTGGTAGCGGCAAATTCGTCGGTGAACTCGGGAAGATAGGGATGCGCCACGACCCGGGGCAGATTCACCGCGGGCCGCGGGGTGTTGCCACCACCGGCTAGGCGCGGCCATTCGCCGTCCGGCCAGTCAATCGCCTGCAATGCTGTTTCACGCCCGAGAATACACCGTCGATGTGGCCCCCATGGCCGGCTGCAAAGATGGGCGAGATACCAGCGGCTGTCCGGGGTCATGACTAACGAACCGTGGCCGGCCTTCTGCAATGCCGCGTTTGGTTGGTTCGCCGAAGTCAGCAGGGGGTTCGAGGGAGACAGCTCATAAGGCCCGGAAAGGGCGCGGGACCGGGCCACAGTGACCGCATGCCCCTCACCCGTCCCGCCCTCCGCTGTGATCAGATAATAGAAATCGCCCTTGCGATAGAGGTGCGGTCCCTCCGTCGCGCCCAGAGAAGTGCCGGAGAAGATCATGGCCGGTTCGCCGAGCAGCGCCCGGGTCGGGTGGTGATACTCCTGCAGGACGATGCCCGCGAACTGGTTGCGGTCAGGCCTCCGGTCCCAGCGCTGGTTGACGAGCCATTTCCGACCGTCCGCATCGTGGAACAGCGAAGGATCGAAGCCGCTGCCGTTGAGCGGGACCGGATCGCTCCAGGGACCGGTGATCGTCCGGGACGTGACAAGATAATTGCGCACGTCTTTCGCGAAACCGTTGAAGCCCCGGACATCCGAATAGGTCAGCCAGAAGATGCCGTCCGAATAGCTCAGCGCCGGCGCCCAAATGCCGCCTGAATCCTGCACTCCCCGCAAATCCAGCTGAGACCGGCGGGTCAGCGCGTAGCCGACCAGACGCCAGTTGGCCAGATCGCGGGAGTGATGGATGCGGATGCCGGGCCACCACTCGAAGGTCGACGTGGCGATGTAGTAATCGAGCCCAACGCGGACGATGGAGGGATCGGGATGAAACCCGGGAAGGATCGGATTCTGGACTAATGTCATGCCGTTCGAGTATTGGTAAGAAAGTGCGCATCGTCGGTGGCGATGCGCACCCGTCCCCTGATGAACACCAGTGCAGTCCGGTGAATCAAAACCGCACGCCGTAGGTCAACTTGGCGCTGATTGGCGCGGAATAGATCAGGCCATACTGGTCCTTATCATTCAAAACGTTCGCGATGTTGAGCTGCACATAGTGTTTTCCGCGACGCTCACCCTTCCAATCGTAGCGGACCATAGCATCGACGTTGTAGCGCGGCTGGGTATACAAAACCAGGAGTTCACCTTTATCGTCGAAGACATTCTGACCTGCGCCGTGTGTAACGCCGGAGAAGTATTGGCGCTTAGATTCCCAATATCCCCCTAAACCGACAGAAAGCCCATCAAGGCTTCCCTCGAAGCGGTAGTTGGCCCAAATATCAAAACGATATTTCGGCGTATCGTCGCCAGCCGCTTGGCCAGCGGACGTGCGAGTCTCAGTTTTGGGGCCGGACGTAGCCGTGCTGGGCGTGCCATATATCTGGCTACGAGGCAGTCCAAATGTGCCCCACGAAGCGTTGTGGAAATTCCACACCGGCCACCGGTCCTGAAGGTGCGGATAGGCCATCCATTGCCCAAAATTTACACGCTGAACTTCTGTTACCGCGCCGTTCACGACAAACTGCAAATTATCGGAAGCTTTGATCAACACCTGCGCATCATATCCCTTGGACTCATCGGTCAGAAGTAATGTTGCATTGGTCGAGCCGCTACCGTGGAAAGCCATGGTGTCCATGGTAGCGTTGTTTACCAGTGGATCCGAGCCATCAAGACCGATATAAAGAAAGCCTGGCCAAGCCGCGCCAAAGTCGCCGTCAATCGTTGCGAATGCGGTGTCCATGTAGGCCGTGCCGGCAGGTTTTGTGGCATTTACGTGCCACGCACCGCTGCCGTCGCGGAAAGCCGCACCGGTGGCGACTGCATTGTTCCATGCTGCAACGACCGCCGGCTGATCCAGCGTCGGAAGACCGGTCGCCTTGTAAGGAACGCCTCCATTACTGCCGCCCGAACCAGCAGAGGTTGGCGTGAAATTGGAGACATTGAATACGATATCCTTGGTGGGATCGAATCGCGGTTTACCCAAGGTGACAGGGGAAAACCAAGGTGCGCCTACAAAGCCTGTCTTCGTGATCTTGAAGCGGCTGATGGTGCCAGAAATGCGTCCATTAAATAAATCAAACTTTAATCCGATCTCTTTGCTCTTCGCTATGCTAGCTCCCGCAGGCGCGCCCGTATCCGGCAGCAATTTCCCCGAGAAGTTTGGTTGTAGACCCTCTGATTGCAGCGCATAGATCGAAACCGCTTTCGTAATCTGAAAGCTTAGGCCTTTCTGATAAGTTTGTTCCTTTTGGGTATCGGCTCGATTTGCGGAGACGACCGGAGTGGCCCCGGGAGAGATTATACCAATGCTGTTATTGGCCGTATCAAGGATATCGCGGCGCACCCCCATGAGCACAAGTAGGCGGTTATCCAGAAACTTTCCTTGATAGCTGGCATAGAAGGCTTCGTCGGTAGATTCATTGGTAGCGAAACTGTTTTTATGAATCCCAAGATCGGCCGTGCCATCACCTTGTGTGCCGAACTGCAGCGGACGAACGTCAAGCGGTGCACGGTAGTTGTAGCCCCCGAATGTGGCCCCGGAGTTGCTATCAAGCACTCGGTTGATATCGGAGTAACCCACAAGCACCTGGTTATCGAAACGCAACCATTTGCTAGCAGATGAGAAAAGCTCTACCCCCGCGGTAATCTCCGCACGGAATTGCTTGCCTGTGTTTTCCTCATCAGCGCGGGTCCAGTTGTATTGAATGATCGAACCCGGTATCTCACCGTATTGATTGCCGCTAGTGCCACGATCGGGATCAAGCACATTAAGGAAGATCGTCTGTCGCAACGCGGCAGGACCAACGTTGGTGAAAAGTTGCGCCTGGACATCGCGGGTCTGCATGTTGCTGGTTGAATAATTGTAGCCCACTAGCAGGTGGACTCGCTTGTAAAGTTCCTGAGTCACCTTAAGCAGTGTATTGCTGGCCTGCGAGTTGAGGTAGGTGTCTGGCCCCGTCACACGAAAGGTTTCCGGATCTGCGCCTGGGGGCGTGAACAGTGCGCCATGCTCATTTCTGTCGCTATTGATTCCCACGTTGGCGACAGAGCGCAATCGGCGCGCACCCATGCCACCGATATGCTGAGCACCATACTCAGCGTCGAAGTAGACTTCGGTTTTTGATGTGGGGCGCCAGAGAACCACCGGGGAAACGAAATAGTGATTCTGTTTGAAATAATCAGTAGAATCCTCGGCCGCTTGGAGCGCTCCAGAAACTCGATATGTCAATTTCTTATCCTTTGATACAGGACCAGACACGTCAAACTGCCCACGCATTAGGTTATACGTGCCATACGTGAAATCGTATCCGGAAGTGCGATGCTCAGAGGGGCGCTTGACGAGGTAGTTAACCACGCCACCAAAATTTCCGATACCATAGAAAAGGGCAGCGGGGCCGCGCACCACCTCAACACGGTCGATATTCACCGAGTCGGTGGAGTTCTGGCGGATGAAGCCGTCACGCAGAGCGTTGTCAGTCACAAAGCCGCGCAGCTTGATCTGAACGGCGTTGGGGTTGGCGGTGACGCCCTCCGGGTTATTGACGCCGCCTGGTCCCTGGTAGACGTTACCACCAAAATTCGAAAGATCGTTCTGCGAGGTCAGGATAATGCCGGAACTGTATTTGAGGGCCGAGCGCAGGTCGGTGGCGCCGGTGTCGTCCAGGAACTGCCGAGTGATCACCTCGATCGGCATCGGCGTGTCCTTGATCGGCGTGTTCAGGCGCGTGCCGGAGATGGAGTTGGTTGCCCGGTAACCTGTGTCGTCCTCTGAGGTCACGACGAAGGGCGAGAGGACGACGACTTCGCCATCGGTGGTCTTGGCGGCATCGGCTTTGGGGGCTGTTTGCGCGAGAAGATTCGCCGGGGAGACCGAGGCGAAGCCGAGGCAGATCAGGAATGCAAGATGCGCACGATGCGCCTTTGGATTCAACGATTTCATGGGTGGGGGTTTTGCGTTTGGCGATTGAGTCGGTGTTCTGCGTGCAGCGCGGGCGCACGCGACAACAACTCTTGAGGTGAGTCACCGCGGGTTGCGGCGTGACATCAGTCAGGCCATAGAATCGCCCGGTCAAATAATAAGTGCACATCTTTTTAAGATAAGGACTCCCACATTATTAGAATTTACGCTTTTGTATTAATCTATTGTTCAGTATTTTCTGAATAACATAGAAGTCTTCGTATAGATATATTGCGCATTCTTACACGGTTATGTGCACACGTTTCCAGATTGCACTTTGTATAACTCGCCGTGTTTTCTCGTAGGCCATACGTCGATCACCCTAATGAAAAAAACCAGCCAAAAACAGCTCGCTAGATTGCTCGATATTTCGCGCACCACTGTTTCTCGCAGTCTGTCAAACCACCCGGCGATACATCCTGAGACGCGGGCAAAGGTGCAGGCCTTGGCAGGCAAACTTGGCTATAACAAAACTCCCACTCGCGTCATCCGCCGCAGCAAACAAAGCCGTCCATTGCAGATCGGCGTGCTGATCGGCATGCCCAGCGTCAACCTAGGCATGGCCACATTCCCGGCGGTCCTGCAGGGCGTCCGCGACCGAGCCGCCATTGATCGTGTGGCGGTCGCTGTCATCAACCAAGATCCCACCGGTCTCACTGCGGAGAGCCTCCGCCAACCCGTATTCCAGCAGATCCGGGCCAGTGACTGGCGCGGCGCCATCCTCATCTATCCCTTTGCGCCCGACGTGGTGGATCAGATATCCAGAAAGATTTCCACGATCTCGGTCCTCACTGAATATGATCACCTCCAGATCGACACGGTGGACACCGACCACTCGGACATCATAGGCGTGATAGGGCGTCTGGCCCGGCTCGGACACCGTCGCATCGGATTCGTCACTTGGCATTACACGGTGGGCGGGCGCTGGGCTTCGCGCCGCTTCGCCTCCTACGCCGAGGGCATCTTCCAGCACGGCTTGAACTTCGACCCGGCCTGGACCGTCAACATCCACCAGGAGCAAACGGTGCTGACCAACCCCGGGGAGGTTGCGGACTATGTGGCTCATCAGACAAAATCGGCCGGAGTCACCGCCTGGGTTTGTGCCGCCGATCACCAAGCCTATCAGCTCATCGCCGACCTCCGTGCCCGCGGGATCGAGGTGCCCAGGAATTGTTCGGTCACGGGTTTCGACGGAATTGCGCCACCGCCAGGCATGCCCCAGTTAACTACGCTCGCCGTCGCCCACTCCGACATTGGCGCGTCGGCGGTGAGCCGGTTGCTCAGTCGGATACTCCACCCCACCTCACCGAGGAGAAAGATCCTGGTCGAAACCAACCTGATTGAAGGTTCGACCATAGCTGCACCTCCCAAGCGGCTGCCATAACTTCACCCACCGCAATCCGATTTTTATAAACCTGAAAATGAAACAATCTTACTTTCCCCGCGTCCCGCGTATCGCCTACGAGGGCACCCGCTCGTCCAACCCGCTGGCCTTCCGGCACTACAACCCCGAGGAGATCATCGACGGCCGGACGATGTCCGAGCACCTGCGCTTCTCGATCGCCTACTGGCACGCGTTCCGCGGCACCGGCGCCGACCCGTTCGGCCCGGGCACCATCATCCGCCCCTGGGAGAAGGGTTCCGACCCGGTTTCCATCGCCAAGGTGCGCATGGACGCGGCCTTCGAGTTCTTCCAGAAGATCCGCGCGCCGTTCTGGTGCTTCCATGACCGCGACATCGCGCCCGAGGGCCGCTCGCTCGCCGAGTCGAACCGCAATCTCGACAAGATCGTCGCCCACGCGAAGCAGCTCCAGAAGGCCACCGGCGTGAAGCTCCTGTGGGGCACGGCCAACCTCTTCTCCAACCCGCGCTTCATGTGCGGCGCGGCCACGAACCCCGACGCCCACGTCTTCGCCTACGCCGCGGCCCAGGTGAAGAAGGCGATGGACGTCACCAAGGCGCTCGGCGGCGAGAACTACGTGTTCTGGGGCGGCCGCGAGGGCTACGAGACGCTCCTCAACACCAACCTCAAGCGCGAGCAGGACCACCTGGCGGCCTTCCTCCACATGGCGGTCGATTACGCCAAGAGCATCGGCTTCAAGGGCCAGTTCCTGATCGAGCCCAAGCCGAAGGAGCCCACGAAGCACCAATACGACTTCGACGTCGCCAGCGGCATCGCCTTCCTGCGCACCTACGGCCTCGAGAAGCACTTCAAGTTCAACATCGAGACCAACCACGCCACGCTCGCCGGCCACACCTTCGAGCACGAGATCGAGGTCGCCGCCTCGCAGCAGATGCTCGGCTCGATCGACGCCAACACCGGCGACCTGCTCCTCGGCTGGGACACCGACCAGTTCAACACCAACGTCAAGGAGCTCACGCTCGCGATGGTCTCCATCCTGCGCGCCGGCGGCCTCGGCACCGGCGGCTTCAATTTCGACGCCAAGCTGCGCCGCCCCTCGATCGACCCCTCCGACCTCTTCCACGCCCACATCGGCGGCATGGATGCCTACGCGCTGGCCTTCAAGCTCGCCCGCCGGATCCTCGCCGAGGGCAAGTTCGAGAGCTTCGTCGCCGAGCGCTACAGCTCCTTCGACACCGGCTACGGCCGCGCGATCGAGAAGCGCCGCACCAATTTCCGCGAGCTCAACAAGCTCGTGCTCACCAAGCTCGGCGAACCCAAGCCGCGCTCCGGGAAGCAGGAATACCTCGAAAACCTCCTCAATACCTACCTCCACGGCTGACCTCCCGCAGCAGGGCCGGTTACCTGCCCACCCTATTCGGGCAGGTCATTCGCCCAACATGACAAGCCTGGGGGAGGCTTCCCTCACCCGGTAGTCTTGTTCGAGAGCTGGGTTCAGAACCCCATGCTCACGCCACCGTCGACCGGCAGGATGACGCCGGTGACGAACTTGGCCGCTGGCGACGCCAGATAGGCGGCCGCCCAGCCGATGTCCTCGGTGTCGCCGAATTTCGCCATGGGCGTGCGGCTGATGATCTTGTTTTTCCGGGCCGGGTCGCCCTCCATCGCCTTGCGCGACATCGCCGTGTCGATCCAGCCCGGCGCGATGGCGTTGACCCGCACCCCGTGGGGTGAGAACTCGACCGCATAGCCGCGGACCAGCCCGACCATGGCCGACTTGGCCGCCGTGTAGGCGATCACGTTGGGGATGCCGAAGAGGGACGCCATCGAGGCGGTGAAGAGAATGTTGCCATGCTTCCGCGCGATCATGCCCGGCGCGAAGGCCCGGACCAGGGCGTGGGCGCCGAAGATGTGGGTGCGCACGATCGCCTCGAGTTCCTCGGCGGTCGTGTCCACCGCCGGCTTCTTCATGTTCTGGCCGGCATTGTTGACAAGGCAGGTGACCGGACCGTGCTCTTTTTCAACCTGCGCGGCGAACGCGGGCGCGAGCTCGAGGCGGTTGACGTCATGCACGGCATGGGCGGCGCCGGCGCCGAGCTCCTTGACCGCAGCGGCCAGCTCGGCCTCGCGGCGGCCGACCAGGATGACCTTGGCGCCGGCCGCGTGCATGGCTTTCGCCATGGCGAGGCCGATGCCGGTGCCGCCGCCGGTGATGAGCGCGGTTTCGTTCTTCAGGGAAAAGGCTTCGGGGAAGTTCATTTTTTGTCGAGGGATTGGATGCCAGCCTTGATGTAACCCATGGCGAACGCCATGCCGGCGTGCCACGGCGCGGCGCAGCTCATCTGCGGGGCGTGGTCGGGGATGATGACGCCTTCGAACTTGTTCTTCTTCAGGATGGCGAGCACCCACAGCACGTCGACCTCGCCGTCGTCGATGAAGGTCTCCTTGTAGTGCGGGACCTTGTCGCGGACGTTGCGAAGGTGGACGTAGCCGAGTCGGTTCTGCCGGGAATACTGGTCGACCACGTCGTAGATGTCGCCCTCGGTCATCTCGGCGAGCGAGCCGACGCAGAACTCGAGCTGGTTCGCCGGGCTCGGGTTGAGGTCGATGACCTTCTGATACAGCGACGGCTGGTAGACGAGGCGCGGCTGGCCGCGGATGAACGGCATCGGCGGATCGTCCGGGTGCAGGGCGAGCCGCACGCCGGCCTTTTCGGCCACAGGGAGCACCTCGTCCAGGAAACGCTGCAGGCGCGACCAGAGCTGCTCGTGGGTCGCCGGCGGGATCGTGCCGGTGTTGCGCGACGGCGCCGTGGGATCGACCACCATGTTCCAGACGAGCCCGTTGGGCATCGGCAGGTCGTAGGCGCCTTCCATGCCGACGGAGGGCGCGTCGCCGCGGGCATAGTTGCCCTTCGTGCGGCCGGCGACGCCGGCGATGGAGAAATTATAGCCCATGATCGGTATGCCCGCCTCGCCCATGCGGCGCAGGATGGTCTTCACGTTCTCGATGTGCTGGGCGCGCTTCGGGCCGTCCAGGAGGATGTCACCCCAATGCGCGGGATCGAAATTCTCGATCGCCTCGAGCTTCAGGCCGGCGGCTTCCGTCGCGGTGCGCACGCCCTTGAGCTCCTCGAGGGTCCAGAGTTTGTCCGGGTCGCCCGCCAGACCCCAGCCCCAGTCGGTGCCGAGCGGCTGGTCGTCCGAGGCCGAGTGCCCCGCGCCGCCGCGGAAATAGTCCACGAGATGCGCGATGATGTGCGTGGCGCCCGCCTGCTTCGCGAACGCGAAGTTCTCCGGCGTGAGCATGTGGCGGTAAAGTCCCAGTCCGAGTTTCATAGGATAAACGGTGAGGTTACAGGCCGGGTCACGGTTGGCGATAATCTGTTTCAGTCGAACAATAGCCCAGACCCGCCCCGGTGGCTCAGCGTTTTGCGCTTGGGTCACCCGTCGGCGGCGGGGCGGTGTCGGTCGCGGCCGGCGGGCCGAGCAATTCGGTGAGGACCGGCTTCAGCGCATCGGCCCAAACCTGGTAGCCCTTCAGGGTGAGGTGCAGCTGGTCTCCGGTCACGCCATCGAACAACCGGCCGTTCGCGTCGGCCAGGCGGTCGTTGATGTTGAGGTAGCGCACGCTCTTGCCGTCGGCGAGCTTCGCCAGGTTGGCGTTGATGCGGTCGATGGCCGGCATGGCCGGGCCGTCGTTGCGCGGGAGGATGCCCATGAGCACGATCGTGGCGCCGGGGGCCTTCGCGCGGCAGAGATCAACCACGGCGGTGACGCCGCGCGTGATGTCCGCGACCTTGGCGTCGTCAGCGGCCTCCTTGCCGATGTTGTTGGTGCCGGCGAGCAGGACGATGACCTTGGGGTTCACGCCATCCAATTCGCCGTTCTGCAGCCGCCAGAGGATGTTCTGGGTGGTGTCCCCGCCCCAGCCGAAGTTACCGGCGTTCCAGCCATGGAAGTTCTTTTTCCAATGCGCCAGGAAGTCCGGGTAATCGGTCGCACCCCAGCGCCGCGTGATGGAGTCGCCTAGGAAATAAAGCGAGATGCCGCCGGCCCCTGCCTTCGCGAGCAACTGCTGGTGACCGAGCTGCGAGTTGGCGTCGCTGCGCATCACCGGCTGGTCGGCGCGCGGAGACACCATCGCGCGCGGGCTTTCCGGCGGCCCGAGGTAGCTTGGACGCACGCCGGACGCCGGGCGTGGACCACGCGCGGGCGGCGACGCCGGGGCCGGGGCCAGGTCGATGACGATGCGCTCCAGCACGACGCCGGGAGTGACGAGCCAGAACTTGAGCGTGTGTTTGCCCGGCGCGGCCAGTTGGTGCGTGGTGGCGACGCGGCGCACGCTGTCGGACACGGCGGTCTCCCAGTTGGCCTGGGGCGACCAGGTGCCGACCTTCACGATGCGGGGGGCCTCATCGTCAATCGAGATGGCATAACGCAACCCCTCGCCGGACTGGAAGTCGAGCGACGGGGCGAGGTGCACCTCCACCTTCACGTCCCCGGCGGAGAAGGTGTGCAGGTCGTATTCGAGCCGCGGCGATTCCCCGCCGGGCGTGACGGCCGGCATGGTCACCGGGAAGGCGGTGATGCCGCCGTCGGTGCGACCGAATCCGGGCAGCTTCTGCCACGCGACCTCACCGGCCTGCACGGCGCGGTCGAAGTCGAGCGCGTTGATGGCGATGTGGCGGTCGGTCTCGACAAAACCGCGCAAGGGCCAGGCGGGCTTGTTTACCGGGAGCTGCACCGTGAAGCGTCCGGCTGAGCCGCCGTCAAACGTGACGCTGGCCGTGGCCAAGCCGTTCGGCACGGCGGCCCAGTCCACGCCGAGCCGGAGGCGCACGGTGCGGTCGGTCACGCGGCCGGTGGTGGCGGAAAGCTTCACCCACGGCTGGTCGGTTGTGACGTTGAAGTCGAATGGCTCATTCCCGCGGTTGAAGAGCTCGACCCAGCGGGTGGCGGAACCCTGCAGGACATTCAGCTCGGGCAGCACCGCGCGCGGCGCGCCGTAGACGGGCCAGCCCGTCTCGGAGCCCTCGATGGCCGCGCCCAGCGCAGCGCCCGCCCGCGGCAGCACCTCGTGGACCGCCGGCATGGCGTCGATCTCCGGCGTCTGCCAGTAGGTGTAGCCGAACTTGATCTGGCTCATCAGGTGGTTCCACTTGCCGCCTCCGAGCTGGTGGTAATGGTCGGTGAGCGCACGGTCGGCGGCGAAAAGCTCGCGGGCCCGGGCGGCGTGCAGATTGGCATCGGTGCGGCCCTGGCGGGCATAGAGACGGTTGAGGCCGACGGAAATGTAAAGCTCGTGGACCCCGGCGCTCGCGGTGACGGGATAAAGCACGAGCTGGTAGAAGGCGTCGCGGTATTCGGGCGCGAGCGACGCGTTGAGCTTCGTGGCGCGGGCAACCAGGTCGCGCCACTCCAGCAGCACGCGCTCGGCCTCGCGGTAATTGGTCAGGCTGTAGGTGTCCGGCGCCAGCAGCTCGGGTGTGCGCTGGCGGTTCAGCTTCGAATAACCGTCGATGAGCGCGGCCACCTCGGCCGCGTGCTCCGCCCCGAACTCACGCCCCGCCCACTGCCGGGAATACTCCCCGAGCTTCTCGTAGGGCCAGCGCGCCGGGTCCCAAGCATAGCGCAGGAAGAACTCGATGGGGAACTCCATCGGCTTGAGGTCGCCGACGTTGACGATCCAGAGGCGGTTGGCCTCGTGCTGCCAGGCAAGGTGCATCTGTTCCCAGATTTTGGTGATGGGCGTGACATTGAGCCATTTGTAGTTCCGCGGGCCGCCGACGTAGTCGAAGTGGTAATAGACGCCGGCCCCGCCCGGACGCTTGCGTTCCTCGGGTGTCGGCAGCCGGCGGATGTTGCCCCAGTTGTCATCGCACCAGAGCAGGATGACGTCGTCGGGCACGCGCATGCCGGCCTCGTAATAATCCTGCACCTCCTTGTAGAGCGCCCAGAGCTGCGGGGTCCGCTCCGGCGGCTTGCCCGTGACGTCGGCGATGATCTTGCGCTGGTCGGCCACGATGCGCTCGAGCAGCCGGGTGTTGGTGTCGGCGGTCATGGCCTCGTCGCCGTCGCCGCGCATGCCGAGCGAGTGGATGTTCTCGAAACCCTTCGTGCGCTCGACGCTGCCCCGCCAGAACTCGCGGAGGACCGCGTCGTTCTTCGCGTAGTCCCAGGGCCCCTGGCCGTATTTGCCCCACTCGGCGTGCGCGCGCATCAGCGGCTCGTGGTGCGAGGTGCCCATGACGATCCCGTATTCGTCGGCGAGGCGCGGGTTCTCGGGATCATCGTCATTGAAGGCGCGCGGCAGCCACATGGCCGGCCACAGGTAGTTGGCCCGCAGGCGGAGCATCAGCTCGAACAGGCGGCCGTAGAACTCGTGACCGAAACGGCCGTATTTCTCATTAACCCAGCCGGTGAGCGCCGGCGCCTCGTCGTTGAGGAAGATGCCGCGGTATTGCACGACCGGGCTGTCGACGACGGACCGGCCGGGCCGGAGATAAAGCTCCGCGCTTTTCTTCACCGGCACATCGGCCCACCAATACCAGGGCGAGACGCCGATCTGCCCGGAAATCTCGTAGATGCCGTAGATGGTGCCGCGTTTGTCGCTGCCCGCGATGACGAGCGCCCGCTCCACCCCGGGCAGGGGTCGCTCGACTGTCTCGATGACAAAGGCCTCCCACTTGCCGCGGATGGCGGCGACATCGAGCTTGCCGGCGGCGACGAGGCCGTCGATCAGCGCGCTTTTGCCGACGGTGCCGATGATGACGACATGGCCCGATGCCTTCGCACCCAGCGTGGGTTTGCGACCGGTAACCCGCTCAATGTCCGCCTGCAGATCCCCCGCCGCACGCCGCACGCCCGGCCAGTCGTTGTCCGCGACCAAGAGTGGTGTCGCCTGGTTTTTGTTCACCAAGGCAAACGCGCCCTCCGTCGAAACACCCGAAACGAGAGACTGGGCCATGAGGTAGCCCGATGACTCCGTGGCCGCCGCCCAACCACTGGCGGCGAGCGTGAGCAGTGAAACGAAGATCAACCTCAATCTCATGCGTATCATTGGACTTTGGTGGTGAGGACCGTGGTGCCCGTCGCGAGCCCGTCGCCGCTGGCGGTGAGCCGGATCGTGCCAGGCTGGCCGGGCACACCACGCACAATCACCAGGCAAAGCCCGCTGAAGGCCTTGCGCGCCGGCCGCTGGAACGGTTCGAAGCTGGTCGGGTCGCCGTTGTCGGTGGCCACGATCTCGCCGGGGCCATCGATCTTGAATTGCAGTGGATTATCCGCGCGCGGCGCAGTGAGGCCGGCGGCATCGGTGACGCGCACCGTGACAAACGCCAGGTCGCGACCATCGGCCGCGATCACCGCGCGGTCAGCCTGCACGTCCAACGCAGCCGCGGCCTGCGCGGTCCGCACGGTGTCCCGCGCCCATTCCTTGCCGTCCTTGTAGGCCACGACCTCGAGGGTGCCGGGCTCGTAGGCCACGTCGTCCCAGCGCAGCCGGTATTCATACTGGCCCTTGAACTTCCGGCCGAGCGAGCGGCCGTTGAGGAAAAGTTCCGCAGTGTCGCCCGAGGTGAACACGTGCACCGGAGTGGCCTGCCCCACCCGCTCCGGCCAGGTCCAGTGCGGCAGGATGTGCGCCATGGGATGGTCGGGGCGCCAGACCGACTGGTAGAGGTAGAACCGGTCCTTTTTGAAGCCGGCCAGGTCGATGATCCCGCAATAGGAGCTGCGCGACGTGTAATAGGGCGTGGGTTCGCCAAGGTGGTCCCACCCGGTCCACACGAACTGGCCGGCGACGAACGGATGCCGGGCGAGCGAACCGAAGACCTTGTCCGCCGTGGAACCGAAATCGACGGCGTGGAGTTCGTAGGCGCTGACATGGTGATTGACCGAGTCGCCGCCCCGGCCGTCGCGCACGGGGGCGCTGACCATCGGCGAGACCGGGAAGAGATAAACGCCGCGGCTGCTGAAAGCCGAGGCGGTCTCGCTGCTGATGACCGCCTTGTCCGGGAATCTCTCCCGGAAGCGCGGATACTGCGGCGGCGTGCGAATGCGGTCCGTGCCCTCGAACTCGGGTTCCTGCCGGATGCCCTCGCCCTGGTAGTTGAGGCTGACGATGTCCACCGCCGCGGGCAGCGGCATGTCGGGCTTGGCCCAGTTCATCGCCGTCGTCGTCGGCCGGGTGGGATCCTCCTCGCGGACGATGTCGTGCAGGCGCTTCGCGACGGCGGCGCCGGCCGCGTCGGTGTATTGTTCGCCGACCTCGTTGCCGACGCTCCATAGGATGACGGACGGATGGTTGCGGTCGCGGCGGACCAGCGCGCGCATGTCCGGCTCGTGCCAGTCGGGGAAGATCAGGTGGAAATCGAGCGGCGTCTTCTTCAGCTCCCAGACGTCGAAGGATTCGTCGATCACGAGAAAGCCCATGCGATCGGTCAGCTCGAGCAACTCGGGCGCCGGCGGGTTGTGGCTCATGCGCACCGCGTTGCAGCCCAGCTCGCGGAGCAGCTCGAGCTGGCGCTCGGCAGCGCGGGTATTGAACGCCGCGCCCAGCGCGCCGAGATCGTGGTGCTGATTAACGCCCCGGAGCGGGATGTGCTCGCCGTTGACGATCACGCCGCGAGCCGGGTCGAAACGCAGCTCGCGGATGCCGAAGCGGGTTTCGTAAACATCGATGATGCGGCCATCGTGCGTGACGCTCGTCACCGCCACATAACGGTTCGGCTGCTGCGTGGGCGGCGGGCCCCAGAGCTTGGGCCGCGACAACGCGACCGAGCTCCGGACCGTCCCCTGTCCGCCAGCGGGCAGCACCACGTTCAACGGCGCGATCTGCGCGACCGGTGCGCCGACGCGTTGGCCGGAGGCATTTAATTCGTATATCTCCGTGCCCACGGCGACGGAGGCGGTTTCCGGCGTGGCATTGGCCAAGGTGACCGCCGCCTCGATCGTGGCCGACTCCGCCGAGACCTGTGGTGTCGTGACCTGCACGCCCCACTGGCCGACGTGGAGCGGCGCTGTCTTGGTCAGCCAGACATTGCGGTAGATGCCACCGCCCGGATACCACCGCGACGACGCCGGCGGATTGTCGAGGCGGATGGCCAGCTGGTTCACCTTGCCCGGGATCACGTAGGGCGTCAGGTCCACGCGCCACGAGGCGTAGCCGTAGGGCCAGCCGCCTACGAGCCGGCCGTTGAGCCAGACGATCGCGTAGGACATCGCGCCGTCGACCTCGAGAAAGATGGATTTGCCGGCGTCGGCCGCCGGGATATCGAGCGACCGGCGATACCAGCCGATGCCCCAGCTCGGGAGACGGCCCATGCCGCCGTGGTTGCCCTCGGTGAGAAAGGGGCCCGCGATGGCCCAGTCGTGCGGCAGGGTGACCGGCTGCCACGCGCGATCGTCGAAATCCGCCCGCACATAGGAAACATCGCCGCCGGGATCGCCGGCCGGACGCACGTGGCGGCGCGCGGGGTCCTTGATAAAATCGTTTCCGGTCGGGAGAATCCAGGGCTTGAGCACCGCCTTGCCCGCCACCGCGAGTCGCGCGGCCTCCTCGGGCCGGGAGTCGGCCGCCTTGTCGTCGCGCGCATCCTTCACCTCCGGCCGCACATCATAGAGCAGAGGCACGGTGTTGCCCGGCGGATCATCCTTCTGGAAGCGCCAGCCCTCGTTGAGCGGAAGGCGCTCGCGCGCCGCGTAGGCCAGCGGAACGGCTAGGCCGGCCAGGGCGGCTACCAGAATCAGGAGGCGGTTCATCATGCGCGGGCAAAAGCGGAAATTCACGGCAGCACGACGGCGACGGTGGTTCTGGCCTCATCCGGACGCAAGGTGAAGGTGGCCTCCGCGCGCTTGCCGTCCTGCTCGACCGTCACGACATAGTCGCCGTGGAAGCCGCGGCCGCTCACCTTGCCGCTGGCGCCGGCTTTGCCCTGGAGCTTGGTGCGCCACTGCCTGAGCACCAGATCCTGATAAGCCTTGGCGGCGGGCTTCTCTGACCAGTCGGCCCGGAAGAGCGCGCCGCGCGGCCGCCAGTGCGCCCGGGCCCAGAAACCCCAGTGCTGCACCCCGACCACGGACGGATGGCTGTAGGCGAGAATGAGAAAATCGCGCGTGTAGTCGGCCTGCAGCTGCTCGTCGTCCGTATCGATGTCGAACTCCGTAATCCGGATCGGGAGCTTGAACTCCGCATAGGCCTCGAGCGCAGCCAGCACCCGCTCGGGCGGATTGGGTTGCGCGCTGATGTGCCCCTGCAGGCCGAGGCCGCCGAGCGGGGCGCCCTTTGCCTGGAGGAATTTCGCGACCTTGAAGAAGTCCGCGCAGTGCGCCTTGTCCGCCACGAGGTCGTGGTTGCTGTAATCGTTCAGGTAAAGCGGCGCGCCCGGGGCGGCGCCGGCCTGCGCCGCCTTGAACCAGTCGACCATGATGTCGGAGCCGAACATCGCCATCAGGTCGTGATTGTCGTAGGGCTCGTTGAGCACGTCCCACTCCTGCACCCACTCGCGCGTGGCGGCGGTGATGTCGGCGATGTGCGAGAGGACCAGCGGCGGGATCTTCGCCTGGTTCTTTTTGCCGTCCTTCAGCGCGCCGATGCTCCTGGGCAGGTTCTTCCAGCCCGGCCAGACGAGCACGTGGCCGCGGACATGAAAATTGTTCTCCCGTAGCCAGCGCAGCGCCGCCAGGGACTGCGTCCGGTCGTAGGCACCCGGCCACTCGCCGTTCCAGACCGGCCACTTGAGGTCGTTCTCCGGGCTAGCGGCGTTGAAGAGCGCCAGCGCCTTCTCGCGGTAGATTCGGTTGTCCGGCGAGTCCTGCACCAGCCGGGCAAACTGCAGCGCCGAACCGAATTGAAACGCGCTGCGCCGCTGCTCGACGCGCACCGTCGCGCCCGCCGCGGGCTGGCCGGCAGCGTCCCGGACCTCGATGAGGAAGCCCGATTTCCGGACCTGCTCGATGTGGGCCAGCGCCTCGCGCCGCCAGGCGGCGTCGGGCTCGCGTCCGGCGTAGGTGAACCGCGTCTTCGGCAGCGCCGCCGGCTCGAGGCTGCGGCCGTAGTGCAGCAGCTCGATGCCGCCGATCTCCACCGTCTCCCGCTTGAAGCCGAACCCGAAGCCCAGCCCCAGCCCGCCCTTGCCGTAGTCGCCCGCGAAGGTGAAGGGCATGAGGAATTCCTGCCAGTCCGCGCCCATCGTCACCGTGTTCTCGAGGCTCTTGTCATAGTCCGGTCCGGCCCGCTGGACCACCACCCTCACCTGACCGGCGCCGGTCTCGTCGGTGGAATTGATGCGGCGGGCAAAGAAACGCAGCAGCGCGGTGTCTCCTTTCTTCACCGCCTTCGTCAGCGCGGTCTTCACCTCGACCGCCCAAGCCGGGCTCAGGTCGCGGTCGGTCTCGACATGCAGGGCCCGCGTGAAGCCGGGGCCCGCGACGGTCACCGTCGTGAGCCTGATCGCATCCGCATTGCCCGCGCCACCGGTGGCGGTGAACGCGTCCTCGGTGGCCGCGGGGAGGAGAGTCTCGCCCGGCGGCACCGGTGTCTGTGCCGCCAGCTGCAACCCGAGGAGGAACGAAAGAGAGAGGAGGATTTTTTTCACGACCTAGGCGAGATTGATCTGCACCTTCACGCTGGTGGGTTTCATGTTCACAGCGTAGTCGAACGCCGCCACCGAATCGGTGAAGCCGAAGGTGTCAGTGACCAGCGGGCGCACGTCGATCTTCCGGCTGCCCATGAGGGCGAGGGCGCGGGGAAAGACGTGGGCGTAGCGGAAGATGGTCTCGAGGCGCGCCTCCTTGACCTGCGCGGCGACGACATCGAACGGCACGGGTGCGCCGGGCATGCCGATGAGCACGACGCAGCCGCCGGGCGCGAGCACGTCGATGGCCTGGTTAGCCGACTGCGGCAGGCCGACCGCATCAAAAACGACGTCGGCACCCCACCCGTCCGTCAGCCGGTGCACGACGGCCTTCAGGTCCTGCTCGCGGACGTTGACCGGCGTGATCGGGCCGAGCTTCGCGGCCAGCGCCAGCTTGGGCGCCTGCACGTCGGTGATGATCACCTGCGCGCAACCGCCGGCCAGCGCCGCCAGCGCCGTGACCAGGCCGATCGGGCCGGCGCCGAGCACGACGGCGATGTCGCCGGGACGGAGGCGGGCCTTGTTGGCGGCATGCATGCCGACCGCGAGCGGCTCGACCATCGCACCCTCGGCGAAGGAAACGTTGTCGGGCAGCTTGAAGGTGAACGCCGCCGGGTGCACCACGCCCGGACGCAGGCAGCCGTGCACGGGCGGCGTGGCCCAGAAGCGGACGGCGGGATCGAGATTGTAGAGCCCGAGCCGGGTCGCGCGGCTGTTGGGATCGGGGATGCCCGGCTCCATGCAGACGCGGTCACCGCTCTTGAGGGAGGTGACGGCGGAACCGACCTCGGTGACGACGCCGGCAGCCTCGTGCCCGAGGATCATCGGCGCCTTGACCACGAAAGGCCCGATGGCGCCGTGCTGGTAATAATGCACATCGCTGCCGCACACGCCCACCGTGTGGATGCGGACGCGGACATCGTGCGCCCCGAGGGTCTCCTCGATCGGAAAGTCCCGCAGGTTGAGTGTCTTGGTTTTCTCAAGGACGAGGGCTTGCATGGGCGGGGACGGGTTGGCGGAGGTTACTGGCGGAGGGTGGAGACGACAAGGGCGGGGTCAAACGACCCCGCCCTTGGTAACTATACCCCAAGGATGGCCGGTTAGAAGGTGAAGGTGTTCGTCACGAACCACTCGCGGTTGGGCGCGATGCGGACGGAGGCCCAGGTCTTGCCGTCGGGCTGGACCGAGATCGGGATGACCTCGTCCTTGCCGAGGAGGTTGCGGCCGTTGAGCTGGATCTTCCAGTTGATCTTCTTGGTCAGCTTGCGCTCATAGCTCAGCCAGGCGTCAAACGCGTCCTCGGAGGGCCCGTAGTAGGGCTTGGCCAGATCGAAACTCGCCAGGCCGGCGGCGCCCGGGATGACCGGGTAGCCGATGACGACCTTGTCCTGCCAGCGATAGCTGCCGCCGACCCCGGCGCCCTTGAGCATGCCTTCGCGGAAGCTGTAATTGGTCACGAAGTTGTAGCGCCACTTGCGGAGCTCGGACGCGGCGGTGTTCTCCTGCAGCTTCAGCAGCGTGTATTGACCGCGCCAGGGGTTCCAGGCGGCACGCAGCTCGTTGGCGGCGGAGTAATCGGAGTTAAACCGGACCAGGTCACCGGCGGGGCCGGCCAGCATGGTGTCCATGTAGGCCACCAGCTCGTCGAGCACCGCGCCGCCGACGTTCGTGCGGACCGCCGTGGTTTTCGACGCGTTGAAGCTGATGCGCCAGTTCGGGGTCGGATTGGCGACGAACTCGAGCTCGTAGCCCTTCGACTGCGTATCCGCGGTCACCGCGAAGCCCTGCATGAGGGGGGCGGTGCGATAGTCATACACGCTGTTGGGATCGGGCGAGAGGGGGCTGGCCGCATACTGCCCGCGGGTCTGCAGGGCCGATTGCGTCGTCGGTCCCGCCCCGTAGTTCCAAGAGGAGAAGTAGCCCTTGCCCGCGAGGAATACCTGCATGTCGTTGATGGCCTTGATCGCCGCGTCGCGACGGGTGTTGGCCTCCGTGACGGTTTCGAGGCGGGAATTGGCGGGGCCCGAAGCCAGGGCGCCGGAGGCGACCGGCCGCCCGGTCGTGTTGTCGACATAGACCGGATCCCACAGGTAGCGCTGGCCGGTGTAGGGGTTGAGATTGGTCTGCGGTCCCGTGTTGGCCGCATAGCCCGACAGGTAATAGACCTTGATGTTACGCCAGTTGAGGGCGTCGCGGATGGTGCCGTAGATGCCGCTGTGATCGAGCTGGGTGTTGGTGCCCATAACGCTCGTCTCATACTTCCGGACGTTGAACGAATACTTGCCGTCCTTGGTGGAGAGCAGGATGCCGTAGTCCTTGGTCGCGCCGGTCGGGTTGCCGATCGAGTTGCCGTAAATGTCGCGGCGGAGATCGGTGACCTGGAAGTTGTTCGACTTGTTGTAGGAGAGGCTGACGTTGATCGGCAGCGGGTCGCGCTCGCCGAACAGCTTGTTCAGGTGGACGACGACGCCCCCGGCGGTCGAGTGATCCTTGAAGGTCTGGCTGGCGGGGAACAGGTCGGGCAGCTTGTAGATGGTCGGGTCGAGGTTGAGCGCGCCACGGTTGGCGGAGCCCGCGAGCGGCGAGGCAGAGACGTTCTTGCTCTTCACCTCGTCAAAGCGCCAGCCGAGCGTGGTGACGATGGCATCCTTCCACATGAAGCCCTGCCAGGAACCGGCATAAGACTTGGTCTGGCGGAGGCTCTTGGCGGCGGCAGTGAGCAGCGACGGATTGGCGCCGTCGTTGTAACGCAGCAGCGTGTTCTGGAAGCCGCTGTTCCAGCCCCGGTAATTGGCCGGGTTGGAAACCTGCGTCAGCTGGGCAAACGGCAGGCCGGTAGCCGGATTGATCACCGGGGCGCCGTTGAAGAAGGGCTGCAGGTTGGCCGGCACATTCCACGGGTCGCTGAAGTTGACGCCGGCCGGATTCAGCCAGGTCATGTCGAACTGGTAGACGTTGCCGTCCTGGAGCGTGACGTTGGAGTTGATGCCGGGGATGTTGGCACCGGTCGCCGTGGAGGCACCGGCCAGGGACGACCCGAGGTAGATGACCGCCGTGGGCGGCAGGTTGATGAGGCCGTCCGGATTGCCCTGCAGCTTGAAGGAGGCGTAGGCGGCGGAGTTGGCCGTCATCTGCCAGGAGCGGTTCTCGGTGTTGTATTTCTCGCTGCTGTAGACGCCGTTCAGGCGGTGCTTGCCGAGCAGCTTCGCCAGGAAGCTGTCCTTGTCGAGGAAGTCGGAGCTACGGATCTCGCCGAAGATCGAGCCGCGGACATACTGGCGGTCGCTCGCATAGGAGTTGCCGCGACCCGGGCCGCCGGCGACAAACGGCCGGCCGAAGTTGGTGTTGGCGACGCCGGGGTTGCTGGCGTTGCTCGACCCGGTGACGTAATCCTGGAAGTTCTGCAGGATATCGATGTTGAGCGTGGGATTGCCGATCAGCGCCTGGCCGCCGCGGTGGTATTTCTGCTGGTCATAGCTGAACTGCACGCCCAGGCGGTCGTCGAAGCCGGTCTGGCTCAGGTCGATGTTGTAGGCATCCCAGCCTTCCCACTCGTTCTTGGTCTGGCCGTCGATCAGCTTGTTGTAGAAGTCGAAGATGCTCGAGTCGGTCAGGGACGTGTTCCGGTATTGGCCGTATTGGAAGTTGGTCAGCCGGGCATTGTTGGCGTAGGCGCTGAAACTGCCCAGGGCGGAAAACACGTCGGAGAAGCGGAGGCCGATGATGCCGTTGGAGGCACCCTGGGGCGCACCCGCCGCGTTCAGCGCGCCGGTGTTCACATAACCGCCGTAGATGCGTTGGAGCTGGCTGGTCGTGCCATCGATGAACCACAGCGGCTGCTGCTGGTTGACCACGCCGCTCAGCCAGGGATTGAAGGTCGAGGGCGAGGAGCCGACGGTGTAGCCGTTGGTGAGGGCCAGCTTGCCCAGGCCGCCGGTCATGCTGTTGGGATCGGTGTTTACCGCGCGGAACCAGGGCGTGATGCTGTCCTGCGGCGGCAGGATGCGCGGGCGGTTGGCGTCGACATCGCCGTGCTCATACTTCGCCTTGATGCTGGTGCGGAAGTCGCGGCGCTTGAAGAGCTGCGGCTCGAAGCGGACGGTCGCGTAGTAGCGCTTGCTCTCCTGGAAGGCGCCCTCCTGCTGGTATTTCTCGTCGTTCCACAGGCCGGCCAGCCGGAAGGACAGCACCTTCGGGATGACCACCTGGTTGAAGTCCGCGCTGGTGCGCAGGGTGCCGAAGGACCCCACACGGGCCTCCAGGCTGCCGTGGCTGCGGCCGAAATCCGCATTGCGGGTCGTGGCGTTGACGATGCCGGCCGGGCTGCCGAGGCCGAAGAGGATCGAGTTCGGGCCGCGCTGGATGTCGATGCGGTCCACGTTGAAGCCGTCCCACGGGATGTCGGTCCCGAAGTAATCGCGGGTGTTGTCGGCGGAGGCGAGGCCGCGCACGCGCTGGGCGCCACCCGGGGCGCGCAGGCTGCCGGTCTCATCCAGCGACGTGCCGTTGCCCAGGCCGGCGTAGGTGCCGCGCGTGCCCGCCACCTCGGCGTTCGGGGTGTATTGGAGCAGCGTGGCGTTGTCCGTCGCCCCGATGTCCTTCATGAACTCCTTCGTGACGACGGAAATCGCGGACCCCACGTCCTTCAGGTTGGTGCGGATGCGGGTGCCGGCCAGTGTCTCGGTGGCCTGGTAGCCGGTATCCTGGGTGGCGGTCACCTCGAAGGGGGAGAGCTCAATGGTATCGCTGTCCGCCGGGCGATTCTCGACCGGCACGGGCTTGTCGCTGGCGGCGGGCTGGGCGGGGGCCGGGGCGGCGGTCTGGGCCAGCATTGGCAACGCGCTCGCCAGCAGGGCAAGCGCGGTCAGGGATTTTCTTACGTTGTTCATGGTGGGGTTAGGATAAGCGTAGCACGACGCGGGTGCGTCCATGGGGACGTGCGGAGGTAAGGCACATGGGGCGATGGGGTGAAACGGCCAACGGGGGGGTAGCCGGCGCCGCGAAACAACAGAAGCCCGGCGGGGAAATCAAAAGAGCGCTAAGTCTAACATTAGCGCGATGACGGAATCGGCATGAACAGCGCGGCGGGGCATGGGTGGTTGCTTCGGGGTTGTGACCCGGCTCCTTTCGTTGTTTTCCTTTGGCCGAATCCGTCCCCCCACTCCACCCCAATTTCACCATGGCAATCTTCCTCGGCATCGACAGCGGCACGCAAAGCACCAAGGCCATCGCGCTCGACCTCGACACCGGGCGCGTTGTCGCCGAGGCCCGCGCGCCGCACACGCTCATCCCCGGCCTGCCGGCCGGTCACATGGAACAGCATCCGGCGGAATGGACCGCCGCGCTCGACACGGTCATCGCCGAGGTCGCCGCGAAGATCGACCGCACCCGCGTGCGCGGCATCGGCGTCTCCGGCCAGCAGCACGGCTTCGTGCCGCTCGACGCCGCCGGCGCGGTGATCCGCCCCGCCAAGCTCTGGTGCGACACGAGCACGACGAAGGAATGTGAGCTGCTCACGAAGAAACTCGGGGGCGCCAAGGCCGCCATCCGCGCCGCCGGCCTGCCCTTCCTGCCCGGCTACACCGCCCCGAAGATCCTCTGGCTGAAACGCCACGAGCCGGCGAACTACCGCCGCCTGCGCCACGTGCTGCTCCCGCACGATTACCTCAACTATCACCTGACCGGGAATTATTTCATGGAGCACGGCGACGCCTCGGGGACCGCGCTCATGGACGTGCGCAAGCGCACCTGGTCCGACAAGGTCATCCGCGCGATCGACAAAAACCTGGCCGACTGGCTGCCGACCCTTTCGGGCTCGCACGAGGCCGCCGGCACGCTGCGGCCCGAGTTGGCCCGGCAGTTCGGCTTTGCGCCCGGCGTGGTCGTGAGCGCCGGCGGCGGCGACAACATGATGGGCGCCATCGGCACCGGCAACGTCGCGCCGGGCGTGGTCAGCGCGAGCTTCGGCACGAGCGGCACCATCTTCGCCCACAGCGCCAAACCCGTCGTCGACCCGCAGGGCGAGATCGCCGCCTTCTGCTCGTCGACCGGCGGCTGGCTGCCGCTGCTGTGCACCATGAATGTCACGCTCGTCACCGAGCAGTTCCGCCGGCTTTTCAACTGGGACCACGCCGAGCTCGACTACGCCGTGTCCAGCGCCCCGGCCGGCGCCGGCGGCCTGAGCCTCCTCCCCTACTTCGACGGCGAGCGCACCCCAAACCTGCCGCGCGGCACCGGCGTCCTGACCGGATTGAACCGCGCCTCGCTCACCCCCGGCGGACTCGCCCGCGCCGCGATGGAGGGCGTGACCCTCAACATGAACTACGGCCTGCGCCGGCTGACCGCGCTGGGCATCAAGCCCCGCGAGATCCGGGTCACGGGCGGCGGCGCGCGCTCCGCCGTGTGGCGCCAGCTCATGGCCGACATCTTCGGCGTGCCGGTCGTCGCCATGGTCGAGGACGAGGGCGCCGCGCTCGGCGGCGCGCTGCAGGCCGCGTGGTGCGTCGCGCTGCGCGACGGCCGGAAGGCCAAGCTCACCGATTTCACCGCCACCACCGTGGCCCCCGACGAACGCACGCGCTGCACGCCGGAAACGAAAAACCGCGCGCTCTACCGCGACCTGCAGGCGAAACACGACGAACTCAGCCGCACGCTGCGGCCGTGGTTCGGTTGACCGTCTGATTTTTTAACACAGAGCACACAGAGGCCAATGAGGTTCAGAAAAACCTAAACTCTCTCTGTGGCCTCTGTGTTTTAAAAGGATTGTTAGCTCAAAACGCGCCGCCGTCCGCCTTGGTGCCGCAGAATGACACCTCGATCCCGAGCTGCGCGGCGAGCGACGCCTTCGTGTAGGCCGCGAGATCCGCGGCGGCGGCATTGTTGGCGTAGGCGACCTGGATGTGGTTCGCCTGGTGCCGGGCCATCATCAGGTCGCGGCTCACGCCGTAGGTGACCGCGTGCATGATGGGCCACTGCACCGTCGTCTCCCGCCAGCGGCGCTCGGTCTCGGCGCGCGGGAGCGTGATGACCTTGGCGCGGCCGATGTCCATCTTGAGCCTGCCGCCCTGGACGAACACGCGGCTCCAGACGATCTCGCCGGGTTTGGCGATGCCGCGAAGTGAACCGCCACCGAGCCGAAAATACATCGGGGGCTGGCGCAACGAATCCGAACCCGCCCAGCCGCCAATGTGATGGTCGGCCGGCGCACTGCCGGAGATAAGGAACACCCAGACATATTCGTCCGTCGTGCCGGACTTGTCCCAATCACCCCAGCGCAGGTCGTGCAGCGTGTTGGCCACCGGCTGGCCGAGGGCGGCGTGCACGCGGTTGGTGAACAGGCCGTCGAGGCCGGCGCATTCGTCCACCTCGTTGAAATGCACGATGGCCTGGCCGGGACGGATCACCCGGCCCGCGGCGTTCTTCACCGGCGGCCGGTCGGTCGAGTTGAGCGTGCCCTCGACGAGGTCGGAGGCCGGCAGCAGGTCCTTGAGGCCCTGCTGGTATTGGATGCCGATCGATTCGCAGCCGAACTCGTCGGCGATGCGGCAGGCGGCGATGTAGGTTTTGCACTGCCAGAGGACCTGTCGCTTCGTGAGCTCGGTTTTCTCGTCCGTGCCGAAATGGAAGGTCAAGCCCTTCTTGATATACCAGCCGAACACGGCCTTAGCCTCAGCATCGGTCACCTGGGTCGCTCCATAATAGAGGGCGGACTGGGACAGGCGCTCCTTGCAGACGCCCACCTGATAGAGGAGATCGTCGGGGATGATGGCGTTATACATGCCCATGCAGCCCTCGTCGAAGATGCCCATGATGGATTTCCTTGCGCGCAGGTCGGTGGCGATCCTCTTCGCCACGCTCTTCGCCCTCGCGGGCACGCGGGCCCGGGCGATCGGCCGCACGTGCGGCGTGCGGTGGGTGGTGACGCCGGTCTTCAGCCAGCGGGCCAGGCTTTTGAGGAAATACCCGTCGTCAAAGTTGTCGCTCCAGAGCGTGGAGTATTTGACGCCCGCCTTGGTCAGGGAGCCGTTGAGGTTGAGCATGCCCACAAGGCCGGGCCAAGTGCCGCTCCAGTTGGCGACGGTCAGGATCGGGCCGCGGTGGCTCATGAGGCCGGCGAGCAAGTGGTGCGAATACTGCCAGACCGCCTCGGCCACGATGAGCGGGGCGTCGGGATCGAGCTGCGCGAAGACCCCGAGGCCCTCCTTTTGCGAGGCGATGAAACCGTGTTTGAGCGCCGGCTTGTAGGGGTGGGCCCGGACGAGCTTGCGGCCGAAGCCGGCCACCGCGGCGGCGAGCTTCTTTTCCATGGTCGCCTGGGCGGGCCAGCAAACTTGGTTGGCCGACTGGCGCAGGTCGCCGTTGGCCACGAGCAGGACGGTCTTGGGGGAGCGGGACATGCGCCAGTAATCCAGCGAAACGGCAATTTTTCAGCAAGCTCACCGGTGGCTTATGTCGCTGGTATCGTTAGGCGCAGCTTGGTGGGACATGACCTGCCAGCCACTTAATGAGCCACAACGCCGAAGAAATGGTGGACGCTACTGGACTCGAACCAGTGACCCCCTGCGTGTGAAGCAGGTGCTCTAACCAACTGAGCTAAGCGTCCGAAACGAGGGGCAGACGGTTAACAACCGACCGGGGCGAATCAATCCTTCTTTTCCGCCGGGACCGCAGCGAGCTCCGCCGCCAGCGCCGCCAGCAGGTCACCCTCGGCGTAAGGCTTGGTCAGCAGCGTCTTTATGCCCAGCCCCGCGAGCCCCGCATCCGGTTCGGTGGCGGCGGAATCCCCCGTCAACCCCGAGGAGGCAATGATCGGTATCCGGGGGTCGCGGCGGCGGATTTCGCGGGCCATTTCGTAGCCGTTCATTCCGGGCATCATGAGATCGGTCACCACCGCCACAAATCCCCCGCGCTGCATGAACTTCACCAGCCCCTCGGCGCCGTCCGCCGCCGTCTCCACCGCAAAACCGTGCCGCTGCAGCGCCGCAGCCGTCACGATCCGGATGGGTTCCTCGTCATCCACGACGAGGAGGCGCCGGCCGGCGCCTTGGATCGCCACGGTTTCGGGCCAGGCTGTCTCCTGTTCGGCACTGGCGCGGGGCATCGCCGGCAAAAGGACGCAGAACTCCGTCCCCTCCCCGACCTCGGTCTTCACCTCCACCGCCCCGCCGTGGCTGCGGACGATGCCGTAGACCGTGGAGAGCCCCAGGCCGGTGCCCTTGCCGAGCGGCTTGGTGGTGAAGAACGGCTCGAACATGCGTTCCAGCACCTCGGGCGGGATGCCGCCTCCGGTGTCGGTCACCGTTAACGCGACACAGCGGCCGGACTTGAGCGGGGGGTTGCGGGCGGCCCGCGCCTCGTCCACCAGCACCTCGTGCGCGCCCAGCACCAGCCGGCCGCCGACCGGCATCGCGTCGCGGGCGTTGATGGCGAGGTTGAGCAGCACCTGGTGCAGCTGGGTCGCATCGCCGAGCACCGGGGAGAGCGCGGCTGACAGCTCGGTCTCGACCCGGATGTTGCGCGGCAGCGTCTCGCCCAGGATCTGCGCCATCTCCTTAACCAAGTATTTCGGCTGCACCTCCGTGCGCTCGCCGTCGATGCCACGGGCGAAGGTCAGCACCTGCTTCACGATGCCCGCCCCGCGCTGCCCGGCGCTCTCGATCGTGTCGAGCATGCGGCGGGCGTCCGCCATCGGGTATTTCAGCTTGAGCAGCTCCAGCGAAAGGAGGATCGGGGCGAAGATGTTGTTCAGGTCGTGCGCGATGCCGCTGGCGAGCATGCCGATGCTCTCCAGGCGCTGGGCGCGGGCCAGCTGCTGCTCGAGCTGCTTCTGCTCGGTGATGTCCTGCTTGATCGCGACGTAGTGCGCCACGGCGCCGGCTTCGTCGCGCACGGGGGCGATCGTCATGCGCTCATGATACAGGACGCCGTCCTTGCGCTGGTTGAACATCTCGCCGGTCCAGACCTCGCCCCGCTTGATGGTCGCCCACATCGCGGCGTAGAATTCGGCCGGATGCCGGCCCGACTTGAGCACGCGCGGGTTCCGGCCGATGGCCTCCGCCGCCGTGTAGCCGGTGAGCACGGTGAAGCCCGGGTTGACCCACTGGATCACGCCCTCGGGATCCGTCACCACCCAGCCGACCGGCGCCGCCCGCACGGCGGTTTCCAGGAGGCGCAGATCCTCCAGCGCCTGATGCTTCTCGGCCTCGTCGCTGATGATCATCAGCAGGTGCGGTGCCCCCTCGTGGGTGAACCGCACCATCCGCGCTTCCAGCCAGATCGACCTGCCATAGCTCGTCGTCACCTGGCCCCGGTGAATCATCTCCCTTCCGGTGGCCAGGGCCTCCTCGGCCAACGCCAGCAGGCCGTGCCGACGCCATGATTCCAGCTGGCGGAAATTCACCTGCATCAGGTTGGCCAGGCTCGTGCCGACGATGCGCGC
>Ga0208512_100074_pt1 | contig 38915 bp, 39 predicted proteins | sample LakWasMet40_LOW7_2_FD_183880 | JGI IMG/M metagenome (GOLD analysis project Ga0208512, IMG submission 183880) | Freshwater sediment methanotrophic microbial communities from Lake Washington under simulated oxygen tension - Sediment Metagenome... | ecosystem: Environmental > Aquatic > Freshwater >...
GACGAGACGAGGAACACCGTGAGGATGTTCCGCATGCCGTAGAAGCTGAAGCGCTCGCAACCCTCGTTGCCGATGATGAAGGAAATCTGGCGCGGGATGCGCGCCTGTGGATCAGGCGCGGTCGCGCCGCCGGCGGGGGCTGGGCTCATGGGGATGGCCCGACGCTGCCGGCCCCGCGGAATAATTCAAGCGGTTTGGCCACGCCCAAGCCACCGGCCGCAAACGCGACCGGTGGCCTGAGGTTTCAAACCGGGGCGGGCGGGACTCAGCCTTCCTGCAGCTCGATCGGCAGCTCGATCGTGGCGCCGACGGCGACGCCGTTCTGGCGGGCCGGCGAGAACTGCCACTGCGAGACGGCGGCCACCAGGCGCTGCTTCAGCGCCGGGTCACGTTCCGAGAGGACCTGGATGTTGCTCGGCTGGCCGGCGGCATCGATGTTGAGCCGGAGCATGACGATGGCGCCGATGTGGCTGCGGGGCAGCTCGGTGGGGGCCACGACCGCGGTCGGGACGGGAGCGGCGTAATCGGCGGGAGCCACGCGGGTGGCAGCGGAGGCGGAGGACAGCAGGCCGCCCACAAGGGCGGTGGCGAGGAGGAGTTGACGGGAATTCATGGGAGGGTTCCGCGGGGCGGAAGTTGGGTTTTAAAGGACAGGATGAAGCAGTTGGAAAATCAGGGAAAAACTCAGAGGCCCTTGACCTCGAGCGGGAGCTGGATCTTGGCCGGGACGGCGATGCCGTTCTTGCGGGCGGGAGCGAACTCCCAGCGCGAGACCGTGGCGATGATGCGCTTGTAGGCGGCCTGGTCGCGGACGTTCGCGACGCGGACGTTGCTCGGCTTGCCGGCGGCGTCGACGGTCATGCTCAGTTTGACCTCGGAGCCGCGGTGACTCGACGGCAGCTCGATCGGCTGGATGGTCTTGACCGGGACCGGGGCCTCGAAGCTGACGGCGGTCGTGGTGAGGGCGGAGGCGGTGGCGGACATAACGCCCAGGAGGGCGGCGGTGGCGACGATGGACTTGATCTTCATGTTGGGGATTCCGGGATGGAATTTTCTGAGGTTTGTCTTTGTTGCGTGCCCGGGGTGAGCCGGGGCGCGCGGGATTTCTTTGGTTTCGCCAGCGGATGTGTGGGGGACACTTTGCAGTGTCTGTGCCAACAACACGGCGCGACCGGCGCCGGTTGCATCTTCAGAGGGGAAAATCGCGAATAATAATTCCGGGGTGGCCGAACGGCCCACCCCGGAATTTTTCAAAACCGAAATCGGCTTGTCCCGCGCGCGGGACAAGTCCCGCCCCGGCCGGCCCGGTCCCTGCGCCAGGCCGGCAAAAAAACGCGCCGGGCCTCACGCCGCCAGGGCGCGCCGCAGGCTCCGGTCGCGGCGCAGCACCAGCATGCTGTCCGCCCCGGCGAAGAACTCGTAGGGCACGGGCACGATGTCACTGCGGATACCGCGCACGGCGAGGTCGGCGCGCAGGCGGTCGAGCCCGGCGTAGGTCCGGCCGGCCGCGCTGCACACGGGATGGATCCGCACCTCGCCGGCGGACACCCGCACCAGCTCGAGGCAGGCCGCGAGGTGCCAGTCGTAGTCGAACCGCTCCGCGTAGATGAAGAGCAGGTGCGCGCACAGCACGAGCGAGAAGCTCTGGTCGAGGAAAGGCAGCACGGGGAGCGACGCCCGCACATAGCGGCCGTGCCGGTCGTTGCCGTCGAAGTCGGCGAGGAAGCGCGCCGCCGCCAACCGCCGGTCGGCCTCGGCCGCGGCGAAGGTCTTGAACGACTTCAGCCGGAACAGGTGCCGCTTGGCGCGCATCTGCGCGAACATCCGGCGGTAGTCCTCGCGCACGCGGGCGGAGAGCTCGGCGGGGCCGTGGGCATACAGCGGGTCCACCGCCACGGCGTCGATCCCGTGGCGGACGGCCTCGGCGGTGAACGACGACGGCCCGGCGGCGACGTCGAGCACGGCGTGCCGGCGCAGGGCCGCCGGATCGAGGGCGAAGAAGCGCGTGTATTCCTCGAACGTGCGTCCGAAGAACGACACGGTCGGCAGTTCCATCCGGGTGACGGAAGGAGGCGGGAGCGGAGCGAGGAGCGTGGGCATGGGCGTGGGGGAAAAACAAAAAGCCCGACTCGGAGGAGTCGGGCTCGGGTGGAAGTGGTTTTTAAATTTTTGCGGATTACGCGAGAACCATGCTTCGCCGAGCCCAGGAAGGGAGCCAAACGTTTTTGACGGCCATCAGTTTGATGGTCGCGTCGGAACGGCGGATGGCGGCGGACTGGTTCACGGGGGCTGTTGATGCGGGGGCTTGCCGCGGCGTGCAAATACAAATTTTCCGACGGCGGTGGCCGGTCGGCCACCCGTCACGGCAGGCTTGCGCCCCTCCCCACCGGCACGCAACCTGCCAAAAATGCCGGCAAACACCAGTGGGGCGACCATCCTGCGGCGGGAGAACATCGGGTTCTCGCTGATCATGCTCATCAACTGGGTCGCGGAGATCATCCGGCTGCCCCACCTGCTCTACGACGATCCGGTCGAGTTCAACTGGTTCCGCGTCCTGCTCCGCTCGGTGGTCATCATCATCGTCTGGGCCTGGGCGTATTTCACCACCCGCGGCCTCATCAAGCGACTGCACCGGCTCGAGGAGTTCATCCTCGTGTGCAGCTGGTGCCGCAAGGTCGGCCAGGAAGGCCAGTGGCTGACGATGGAGCAGTATTTCGGCTCGAACTTCAACACGCAGACCTCCCACGGCATCTGCCCCGAGTGCTCGCAGAAGGCGCGCGACCGGCTGGCCCAGCAGATCGCCGAGGCCACCACCAAGGGTTGAAATCCCCGGCACTGTGCCCGTCGGGCCGGCCCGACGGCTTGCGGCGGACGCGCGGATCGCCAGCATGGCGGCATGTCCACCTACACCGCCGAAATTCGCTGGAGCCGCGGGGAACAGAAGTTCACCGACAACCGCTACCGCCGCGCGCACACCTGGCGTTTCGACGGCGGCACCGTGGTGCCCGCGTCGTCCTCGCCGGCCGTCGTGCCGCTGCCGATGTCCGACGCCAGCGCGGTCGACCCCGAGGAGGCGTTTGTCGCCAGCCTCTCCAGCTGCCACATGCTGTGGTTCCTCTCCCTCGCGGCGAAGCAGGGCTACACCGTGGATGCCTATGCTGACGACGCGAGCGGTGTCATGACGAAAAACGCGGCCGGCAAACTCGCGATGACCACGGTCTCGCTGCACCCGCTGGTCACCTTCAGCGGCGCGAAGCTCCCCGACCGCGCCGCGCTCGACGCCCTGCACCACACCGCACACGGGGAATGTTTCATCGCCGCCTCCATCCGCAGCGAGGTCGTGATCGAACCGCGGTTTAAAGGGTAGGGCGCGGACTCCGCTCAGTTCAGCAGCCGCAGGGTGTTGCCGCCCCAGAGCTTCGCGAGCGCGGCCTCGGACCAGCCGCGCGCCAGCAGCGCCGCGGTGAGGTTCGGGTAGTCGGCCACGCTGTTGAGCCCGGGGAAACCGCCGCCGCCGTCGAAGTCGCAGCCGATGCCGACGTGCTCGATGCCGGCGACTTTCACCGCGTGCTCGATATGTTTCACGTAGTCATCCATCGTCACGGCCGGATTCGAATAGGCCGCCTCGTAGCGGTGCCATTCGGTGCCAGCCCACGCCTGCGCCTCGGGGGACGGCACCTTGCCGGCCATCTGCAGCTGGATGGCCGCCATCGCGGCGGTGCGGCCGTCCTCCGGCATGTTCACGACGGCCACGGGCAGCGCGTTGATCTGGATGACGCCGCCGTTGGCCGCCACCTCGCGGAGCAGGTCGTCGCCGATGTTGCGGGGATGGTCGCACACCGCGCGACAGCCGGAATGCGAGAGGATCACGGGCTGCCGGGAAAGCTGCAGCAGGTCCCGCAGCGCCGCGTCCGAGGCGTGCGAGGCGTCGAGCACGACGCGGAGCCGGTTGCACTCGGCCACGACCTCGCGGCCAAAAGGGCTCAGCCCGACCCACTCCGGCCCGCGCGGGTCGGTGGACGAGTCGGCGACGTCGTTGTTCATCATGTGGGTCAGCCCGAGCATGCGCATGCCGAGGCCGTGGAATTGGGCGACGTTCCGCAGATCGCGGCCGAGCGGATAGCTGTTCTCGATGCTCAGGTAGAAAGCGCGCCGGCCGCCGAGCTTCAGGCGCACGGAGTCGGCGGCAGTCAGAGCGAGGCCGCAGGCCGCCGCGTTCTGCCGGATGACCTCGTGGGTGCGGGCAAAGACCCGGACCGCCCGCTCGTGCGCCGCGGCGAAGCCTTCCGGCGTCCGCGCACCCTGTCCCGAATAGACGGCCATCACCAGCGCGTCGATGCCGCCGGTCCGCATCCGGGGCAAGTCGCACTGGGTGCCGTCCGCGGCGAAGTCGTGCGGCGCGGCGAAGTCCCAGCCGAGCTTCAGCAGGCTGGCCGTCGGCGTGTCGACGTGGGTGTCGATCGTGAACAGGCGTTCGTGCAGGGCGCGGGTATCGGCCGGGGTCATGGGCTGGCAGGCTAGGCGCAGCCGGCGCCGCCCGGCAACGCGGTTCTTCCCATGGTTCTTTCGGGCCAGTGCCATCTCCGGGGTTGCGCTGGCCGGGATGTTGGGCTCAGTTGGGCGCTTATTTCCCATGTCCGCCAAAGTTGAAAACGTCGTCATCGTCGGCACCGGCTGCGCCGGCCTCACCGCCGCCATCTACACCGGCCGCGCCAACCTCTCCCCCCTCGTGCTTGAGGGCGTGCTGCCCGGCGGGCAGCTGACCACGACCTCCGAGGTCGAGAACTTCCCGGGCTTTCCCGAGGGCATCGATGGCTACCAGCTGATGCAGAACCTGCGCAAGCAGGCCGAGAAATTCGGCACCCGCTACGAGAGCGGCACCGTCACCGGCCTCGATACGACGGCCTGGCCCTACACGCTCAAGCTCGCCGACCGCGAGATCAAGGCGAAGACCGTCATCGTCGCCACCGGCGCCTCGCCGCGCCTCACCGGCATCTCGGGCGAGAAGGAACTCTACGGCGGCAAGGGCGTGACGACCTGCGCGACCTGCGACGGCGCGTTTTACCGGAAGATGGACGTTGTCGTCATCGGCGGCGGCGACAGCGCGGCCGAGGAGGCCCTGTTCCTCACGCGTTTCGCCAGCAAGGTTTACCTCGTCCACCGCCGCGACTCGCTGCGCGCCTCCAAGATCATGGCCGACCGCGCCACCTCGCACCCGAAGATCCAGCCGGTGTGGGACAGCGTGCCGGTCAGCGTCGAGGGCGTCGCCGAGGGCGCCGTCAGCGGCCTCAGGGTGAAGAACGTCAAGACCGGCGCCGAGACCGTGCTGCCGGTGAAGGGCATCTTCGTCGCCATCGGCCACGTGCCGAACACCGCCGCCTTCAAGGACGCCGCGGACACGGACGACCAGGGTTATTTTGTCCCGACCGGCCACAGCCAGGTGAAGACCAAGACTCCGGGCCTGTATGTCGCCGGCGACTGCGCCGATCATCATTACCGCCAGGCCATCACGGCCGCGGGCATGGGCTGCCAGGCCGCCATCGAGGCGGAGCGCTGGCTCGCCGACAAGGAAGCCTGAGCCCCGGGTTGAAAGCCCTCTGGACGCGGCTCGGCATCCCGGCCGATTACGCCCGCATGCGCCGGATGCCGGTGCAACGCGTGGCCCGGTCGCTCGTGTCGGCCGGTCCGGCCGCGGATGACGGCAAGCCCGTGCGGCTCACGCCCCGCGCCGCCGCCGCGTGGAAACGCATGCGTGCCGCCGCCGCCGCGGATGGTGTCAGTCTGCTGCCCCTGTCGGGCTACCGCAGTGTGGCGCGGCAGACCCGGATCATCCGCAAGAAGCTTCGGGCCGGGCAGACGATCGCCGACATCCTGCGGCTCGTCGCCGCGCCCGGTTGCAGCGAGCACCACACCGGCCGTGCGATCGACATCGGCTCGCCGGAGAACCAGGAGCTCGACGAGGATTTCGCACGCACCGCCGAGTTCCGCTGGCTAGGGAAACACGCAGCGCGCTTCGGTTTTCACCTGTCTTACCCACGTAACAACCGGCACGGCATCGGTTACGAGCCGTGGCACTGGTGCTGGCGAGCTTAATTTAGGCTGCTTAAAGCACAGGGCAGCAGTGATCTGCATATGTGTTTAGAATTATTCTAATTCTCACTTGAAAGCCGGTCTCAACTGCTTTGGTTTACGCAGCTCTCCCCTCAACATGTCCATCACCACCGACAACCACGCGGCCCTCAGCGAACAGCTCAAAGCCCGTGATGTGCGCCCCACCCCCCAGCGTGAAGTCGTGCTCAAGGTCATCCTCGAGAAGCGCGACCACCCGACGGCCGACGAAATTTTCGCCCGCGTAAAGGCCTCCATGCCCACCATCTCCCTGGCCACGGTCTACAACTGTCTCGACGCGCTCGTCCAGGGCGGCCTGGTGCGCTCGGTCAACTTCGAGCGCGGCCCGACCCGCTACTGCCCGAACCTGCACCCGCACGCGCATTTTCACGACGAGGCCACCGGTTCGACCCACGACATCGACCTGCCCGAGGGCCTGCTGAGCCAGGTGAAGACCATCCTGCCCGCCGGTTACGACGCCTCATCCGTCGAGATCATCTTCCGCGGCAAGGCCGCCGCCAACTGATCCGGACTCTCAACTCTCAGCCCTCAACTCTCCACTTCCCACTTTCCGTCATGAGCCAACTCGAAATCAAAGACCTTCACATCAGCATCGGCGAGAAATCCATCGTCAAGGGTTTCAACCTGACGATCAAGCCGGGCGAGGTGCACGCCATCATGGGGCCCAACGGCACCGGCAAGAGCACCCTCGCCAAGGCCATCGCCGGCCACCCGGACTACACGATCACGCAGGGTGACGTGCTGCTCGACGGCAAGTCCGTCCTCGCCATGGAGCCCGACGAGCGCGCCCGCACCGGCCTGTTCCTCGCCTTCCAATACCCGAGCGAGATCCCGGGCGTCTCCATTGCCAACTTCCTCCGCGCCGCCGTCCAGGCCCGCATGGCCGAGGGCGAGGAGCTCGACGCCACCGGCTACTACAAGCGCCTCTACGCCAAGATGGACATGCTCAAGATCGACCGGAAGTTCACCTCCCGCGCGGTCAACGACGGTTTCTCCGGCGGCGAGAAGAAGCGCTGCGAGATCCTCCAGATGGCCATGCTCGAGCCGAAGATCGCCCTGATGGACGAGACCGACTCCGGCCTCGACATCGACGCGCTGCGCATCGTCGCCGAGGGCGTCAACGCCATCCGCGCCGGCGCCAAGCCGCCGGGCATCCTCCTCATCACCCACTACCAGCGCCTGCTCGACTACATCGTGCCGGACTTCGTGCACGTGATGTATGCCGGCCGCATCGTGAAGAGCGGCGACAAGACCCTCGCCCTCGAGCTCGAGGCCAAGGGTTACGACTGGGTGAAGAAGGAATTCGCCGCCGCCACCGCCTGATCGGGCTCTCAACTCTCAGCCCTCAACTCTCAACTATCTGTGAAACCTCCCAGCGAACTCGAGGCGGCCGTGGCCGCGGAAAACAACCCGGTGGCGGGCATCGACCAGACCAAGGGCGACTTCCAATACAAGGTCGACTACGCCTTCGACGCCGGCACCGGCCTGAACGAGGACACCGTCCGCTACATCAGTTCCGTCAAGAAGGAGGAGCCGTGGCTGCTCGATTTCCGCCTGAAGGCCCTGAAGACCTTCCGCGACAAGCCCATGCCGACGCACTGGGCGACGAAGGACCTCGAGAACATCGATTTCGACAAGATCCGCTATTACCTCTCGCAGGGCCAGAAGCCCAAGCGCACGTGGGACGAGGTGCCGGACGACATCAAGAAGACCTTCGAGCGCCTCGGCATCCCGGAGCAGGAGCGCAAGTTCCTCGCCGGCGTCGAGGCCCAGTTCGACTCCGAGGCCGCCTACTCCAACATCAAGGAGATCGTGGCAAAGCAGGGCGTCATCTTCGTCAACTCGACGGAGGGCCTCCGCGAGCACCCGGAGATCTTCAAGAAGTTCTTCGGCAAGGTCATCCCGACCGGCGACAACAAGTTCTCCGCGCTCAACAGCGCCGTGTTCTCCGGCGGCTCGTTCATCTACGTGCCCCCGGGTGTGAAGGTGGCGCAGCCGCTGCAGGCCTACTTCCGCATCAACGCCGAGAATTTCGGCCAGTTCGAGCGCACCCTCATCATCGCCGACGAGGGCGCCGAGGTCGTCTACATGGAGGGCTGCACCGCCCCGAAGTTCTCCACCTCCACGCTCCACAGCGCGGTGGTCGAGCTCGTCGCGCTCAAGGGCGCGAAGATCCAATACATCACCGTCCAGAACTGGGCGAACAACGTGTTCAACCTCGTCACCAAGCGCGGCATCGCGCACGAGGACGCCGAGATCAAGTGGATCGACTGCAACATCGGCAGCCGCCTCACCATGAAATACCCGGGCGTCGTCCTGAAAGGCGAGCGCGCCCGCGGCGAGGTCCTCTCCATCGCGCTGGCCAACGACGGCCAGCACCAGGACACCGGCGCCAAGATGATCCACGCCGCGAACAACACGACGTCCAACATCATCGCCAAGTCCATCAGCGTCGGCCAGGGCCGCTCCACCTACCGCGGCGTCGTCCACATCCCGAAGCACCTCAAGGGCTGCAAGAACAACACCGAGTGCGACGCGCTGCTGATCAACACCAACAGCCGCACCGATACCTATCCGGCCATCTCCGTCCGCGGCGACAAGAACGCCACGCAGCACGAGGCGAGCGTGTCCAAGGTCTCCGAGGACATGATTTTCTACATGCAGTCCCGCGGCCTCACCGAGGCGCAGGCGATGAGCCTCGCTGTCAACGGCTTCATCAACGACCTCGCCCGCGAGTTCCCGATGGAATACTCCGTCGAGCTCAAGCGCCTCATCGACCTCGAGATGGAGGGCTCCGTGGGCTGACGCCCACAATTGCGGACTGACGATTGCGGATTGGGGATTACCCGCCGCAGTTAATCCGCAATACCCAATCCGAAATCCGCAATTCTCCGATGTCCGTAACATCTCCCACTTCCCTCGCCGGCTCCTTCACCCAGGAGGCGTTCAACGCCCACCTGGCCCGGGTTTCCCATCTCCCCGCCTGGTGGCTCGACCGCAAGCGCGCGGCCTACGCCCGCTTCGTCGCCGCGCCGATGCCGAAGCGCACCAACGAAGGCTGGCGCTTCTCCAACCTCGCCACGCTGACGCTCGACGGCTTCAACGCCACGCCCGCCGCCATCCGCTTCGACCAGATGGCCCACCGCGAGCTCGGCGTGAAGGGCGCCGGCCACCTCGTGTTCGCCAACAACCGGCTCGTCTCGTCGCAGGCGCTCGACGCCAGCACCGCCGGCTCGGGCATCATCTTCGACACCCTGCAGAACGCGCTGCTCAAGCATGGCGACCTCGTGAAGGCCCACCTGCTCGCGCAGCCCTCGAAGCTCGGCTCCGACAAGTTCGCCGCCCTGCACGAGGCCTTCCTCGAGGACGGCGCCTTCATCTACGTGCCGAGGGGCGTCACCGCCACGATGCCGGTCGGCGTGTTCCACTACGCCTCCGGCGCGGGCACCGCGGTCTTCCCGCACACCCTCGTCATCGCCGAGGACAACGCGAAGGTCACCATCGCCGACTTCTTCCGCTCGGAGAAGGCGAAGGAAGCCCACTTCGCCTGCGGCGGCAACGACCTCTATGCCGGCCACGGCGCGCAGGTCACCTACGTCGCCATGCAGGACTGGAGCCGCGAGACGCTCTCCTTCCAGTTCAACGCCACCGTCGCCCGCCGTGACGCCAAGGTGCTCTCGCTCAACCTCCACGCCGGCGCCCGCCAGGCGCGGCACGAGTCCTTCTCCCAGCTGGCCGCCCCCGGCGCCCACTCCGAGATGCTGGCGCTCACCGTCGCCCACGGCACGCAGGAGTTCGACCAGCGCACCCTGCAGCTGCACCAGGCGCCGAACACGACCTCGAACCTGCTCTACAAGAACGCCCTCCTCGACCAGTCCAAGACTATCTTCTCCGGTCTGATCGTCGTCGATCCCGACGCGCAGAAGACCGACGCCTACCAGAGCAACCGCAACCTGATGCTGAGCGACGAGGCCGAGGCCAACTCGCTCCCCGGCCTCGAGATCCAGGCCAACGACGTCCGCTGCACGCACGGCGCCACCTCGGCCCGCATCGACCGCGAGCAGGAATTCTACCTCGAGTCCCGCGGCATCGGCGCCGTGCAGGCCCAGGAGCTCCTCGTGTTCGGCTTCTTCGAGGAAGTCCTCGGCAAGATCGAGCATCAGGAGCTGCACGACACTCTCACCGACATCATCCGCGAGAAATTCAAGACCTGAATCAACCAGCGATCAGCCCATGAGCACCACCGACAAACGCGACCGCACCCTCACCCGCGAAGTCACCGTCACGCAGATCCCCAGCGGCGACAAGCAGACGCTCTTCGCCAACGAGACCGTCTTCATCCACCAGGTGCTCGGCGGCAGCTACACCATCCAGACCTCAACCGGCCTCTTCCGCCTCGACGGCAAGGACGCCGACGCAATCGGCGAGACCGTCGCCGTGCAGACCGTCACCGCCGCCACGCTCGCCGACGGCGCGCCCGATCCCGAGGCGATCTGGGACCAGCTCCGCAAGGTCTACGACCCCGAGATTCCCGTGAACATCGTCGACCTCGGCCTCGTCTACTCGATGGACGTGTCCAAGCAGGACGACGGCGGCCATAAAGTGGACGTCGCCATGACACTCACCGCGCCCGGCTGCGGCATGGGCCCGGCCATCGCCGAGGATGCCAAGGGCAAGATCCTTCTCGTCCCCGGTGTCGCCAACGCCGACGTCCGCATCACCTGGGAGCCGGCCTGGAACCAGTCGATGATCTCCGAGGAAGGAAAGATGAAGCTGGGGCTGATTTAAGTTACTGCATCGCAAATTTTTGCCCCAGTGTGCCGGTCCGGGCGTGCAGGTTAACTGGCGACGTCCTTTCATTAACAGGTCGCTTGACCACTGCTTCGTCAGAAGTTTATGGTTGTTTCAGCCAAATCCATGAGCCTGCGCGCCTCATCTGATTTCCGCCGCCTGATTGCGGCCGTCTGTTTGATCTGCCTGCCGGCCGTTGTTGCCGCGCAGACCTATGTGGGCAATCTCGACGGCACGTCCGTAAACAGCACATTTGGGAATGGGGGCACAACCCTCCTTAATACTTTCGGCAATGGTTGGTCGGTCATATCCGGGACCAATGTGGAAGTATTTAGCAATACGAACAACGTCGTGATAAACACCGGCGGGGGCGGTTTCGAGAGTTATACGGTATCATACATCTCCAGCACACCCTTGGTGGCGAATTCCACTTATACGCTCAGCTTCGACATGGGATACGTTTCGGGGGCCTATACCGGTATAGCAACCTATGCCTTCGAATTGGATACTTATAATGGCGGATCGTATACGGTGCTAAATTCGACATCGGGCGGACCAGTTCTGGGCGGCGCCAACGCGGGGGCCTTTTCCACCTACGACCCGCACATCGCCAACACCTATGTCACGCAGACTTTGAATTTCACGACCGGCGCAAGCGTCTCTTCCGATGTCATCGCCATCAAATGGTCCTCGACGAATCCTGGGTCCCCCACTCCCACGAATGCAGACTATTTCGGATTCGATAACGTTAAGCTCTCGTATACCGCCATCCCCGAGCCGTCCACCTTTGCGGCCATCTTCGGCGGGCTGGCGCTGGTGGGGGCGATGATCCGCCACCGGCGTCAGGCAGCCTGAGTTACTTCAGCACGTCGACGATGGCGCGGGGCACGCGCAGCACCGTGCCGTGGCGGATGCCCTTCGGCATCACCAGCTCCGCGCTGACGTCCTCCCACGCCGCGAAATCCTTCGTGCGCAGCACGCCGTATTTCTTGTCGCGGTAAATGTCGTAATACAGGTGCCACCAGTCGCCGATCTTGACAGCCGTGCCGCCCTCGACCCACAGGCCGGCGGGTGAGACCGGGGCACTGGGCGCCGACCACGGGCCGTCGGGTGACGGGCCGCGCACAAGGTAGATGTTCTTCGCGGGTGCCGGGATCTCGGTCTCGTTCTTCACGAACATGACCCATTCCCTGCCTTCCTGCACCATGGTCTCGTCGATGACGTTGATCCCGGGCTCGTAATGGACCCTCGTCGGCGTGAACACCTCGAAGTCCTTCGTCGTGGTTGAATACAGCCGGTGGTTGCGCGGCGGGCGGTTCTTGTCCTTGCGCTCGGTCTCGTCCGGCACGGGAAATTTGCCCGGCACCGTGGACGACCAGAAAATCAGGTAGTGCCCCTGCGCCGCGTCCCAGATGATCTCGGGTGCCCAGCAGTTGGCGGTCGTCGGCTCGTGGCCCATCACGGTCAGTGTCTTCTGCTTCGTCCAGTGCACGAGGTCGGTCGAGCTGGAGTAACCGATGGTTCCGCCGGTCCATGAGGTCGTCCAGACCAGGCGAAACACGCCGTCCGGCCCGAGCAGCAGGCACGGGTCGCGCATCAGCTTGTTCTCGCCGGCCACGGGCTGGAGGAACGAGGCCCCGCCGCGCAACGCCGTCCACTTCAGGCCGTCCTCGCTGGTGGCCAGGTGCAGGCCGTCCTCGCCGTTGCCCATGAAGTAGCTGAACAGCAGGACCTCAGCCTTGGCCTCGGCCGCGAGGACGCGGCCACCGAATGCCAGCAGGATCAGCCCGAGCCGGACCAGGGTAAGGGGTTTCATCCCGCGCACCATGCCCCTCGCCTCAATCCGGCTCAAGCCGGGAGTCCGCCCCTTGCAAATCGCCGGCCACCTGCTACGGCTCAGGCATGCGTTGTCTTTTGTCCGTTCTCGCCGCCTTCGCCCTGTCGGGCGCCGGGGCTTCGGCCACGGAGCCCGGTGATCTTTTCCCCGGCGGCGGACTCGCCGGCTGGGAATTCACCGGCAGCCCCGCCGCGGACATCGCCACCCTGTGCACCGTGCGCGCGGACGGCGTGATTGCCGCGACGGGCCAGCCGGTGGGCTTCATCGCGACCAAGACCAGTCACAAGAATTACCGCCTGCACGCCGAGTGGCGCTGGCCGGGCAAGCCGGGCAACGGCGGCGTGCTCGTCCACATCAGCTCCGGCCCCAAGGACCGGGCCTGGCCGCTCTGCTTCCAGGTGCAGACCAAGAACGGCGCCGCCGGCGACCTCCTGCCCATGGCCGGCGCCGCCTTTGCCGAACCGCTCACCAGCGCGCCCGGCGCCGCCACCGCCATCAAGGCCCACACCGCCCCCGACAGCGAGAAGCCCGCAGGCGAATGGAACGACTGCGACATCACCTGCCGCGGCGACACCATCGAGGTCGTGATCAACGGCGTGCCCCAGAACCGGGTCACCGGCGCCTCGCTACAAGCGGGTAAAATCGGGTTCCAATTCGAGGGGACACCCTTTGAACTGCGCAAGGTCACGGTGGTCGGACTTGACTAACCCCGTCCAAACCGGCCGTCTGTCCCCCCGCCACTTCCGCCATGTTGGACGACATCCCTCCCAGCCACCCCGAATTCTGGAGCTCGCGCTACCTCAGCGCGAACACGCCCTGGGATTTCGACGGCGTGCCGGCCGACCTGAAGGAGTTTCTCAAGCGCAAGGACATCGGCTCCAACCCGCAGGCCCGCGGCAAGGTGCTCATCCCCGGCTGCGGCCTCGGCCATGAGATCAAGGCCTTCATGCAGGCCGGCTACGATGTCACGGCGATCGACTTCGCCCCCGGCGCCGTCGAGCGCGCCCGCCGGCTCAACGGCACGGCCCTGGCCAGCCGCATCATCCTCGGCGACTTCTTCAGCCACGACTTCGCGCCGAACTCCTTCGACTACATCTACGAGCGCGCCTTCCTCTGTGCCCTGCTGCCGGAGCGGCGGGAGGTTTACCGCGCCCGCATGGCGAGCCTGTTGAAATACCAAGGTTCGCTGCTCGGCTATTTCTACTACCAGAAGCCGGTCATCTCCGAGGGCCCGCCCTACGGCTTCGCCTGGGGCACGGCCGACGAGCTTTTCGCCCGCTGGTTCCTGCTCGTGAAGGACTCGCCCGTGAGCGACTCCGTGCCGATGTTCGCCGGCCGCGAGCGCTGGCAGGAGTGGCGCCGCACCTCCTTCAAGGGCTGAGCGGGCTGGTTGCCTGGCAGGGCGGTGAGTCCCTTCACCGCCTAAGCGGCGCGGAACGGAGTCCGCGCCCTACCCTCTGACCATCCGGATAAATTTATCGGTGTTCATCCGTGAAATCCGTGGTTAACTCATCTTCAGGCTCCCTCCCTTGATGTCCGAATCTGTCGCCACCTTCTACGAGCAACTGACCGCCCTCGAGCGCGAGGGCACGGCGTTCGTGCTCGTCATCCTCACGGAATCGCTCGGCAGCACGCCGCAGGACACCGGCGCCAAGATGCTCGTCACGGCCGCCGGCCTCCACACGGGCACGATCGGCGGCGGCAAGGTCGAGGCGAAGGCCATCGCCGACGCCCAGGAGATGCTCGCCGACGCCACCGGCACGCCGCGCTTCGTCAACTGGGCGCTCAGGACCGACGTCGGCATGACCTGCGGCGGCTCGGTGAAACTTTATTTCGAACCGCATGACGGCGCCGGGGCCGGGGCGAAGTGGCCCGTCTGGATCTTCGGGGCCGGCCATGTCGTGCAGGCCCTCGTGCCCGTGCTCGCCCCGCTCGACTGCCAGATCACCGTCGTCGACCCGCGCCGCGAGTGGCTCGACCGCCTGCCGCGCGGCCGCAACGTCCGCTATGTCGAGGCCGCCGAGCCCGCCGACCTCGTGCCCACGATCCCCGACCACGCCTTCGTGCTCTGCCTGACCAAGGGCCACGCTTCCGACCGCCCCGTGCTGCAGCGCGCGCTCGCGGAGCGGAAGTTTCCCTTCGTCGGGGTCATCGGCAGCGACGCCAAGGCCAAGGTGCTCCAGCAGGAACTCATCGCCGCGGGCCTGCCGGCGAAGCGCGCGAAGGAGTTCCACTGCCCCGTCGGACTGCCCTTCGGCAATAACGACCCGCGCGAGATCGCCCTCAGCATCGCCGCCCAGCTCCTGACGGAGCGCGACCGGCTGAAGACTGGTTAGAAACAACGCCGGGGTTTCCGACACCCGGCGCCTTGCAACTTTCCGGCTTCTGCCGAGTTTTGTCGTCATGCGCTTCGTTCAATTCGTCATCGCCAGCCTGGTCGTGATCGCCGGCCTGGTCGGGGCCCTGCTGCTGGTGGCGGTTGGCTTTGTGCTTTTTGTCCTGCGCCGCCTGTTCGGCCGGCCGGCCGCCATGCCGCGCTTCCAACGGCCCATCCGTCCCGCCACCGCCCGACCGACGTATTCGGGCCGTGATGATGTGATCGATATCTAGCGGCTGACCGAAGTCCCGGCGCTTCGCGCCCGGATCGCCGCAAAGATCGCCTCGCCGGTCGCGGGTGAAGCTAGCGGCACCTCGCCACCGGCCGGACCGAACGCCGCGACGGCGTCCCGGATCGCCTCGCGCACCGAGAACGCCAACATCAGCGGCGGCTCGCCCACGGCCTTGCTGCCATGCACCACGTTCGGCTGCGCGGCCTTTGGAAGGAGGGTCACATTGAATTCGATGGGGGCATCGCTGAACGCGGGGATCTGGTAGGTGCTGGCGCTGTGCGTGAGCAACCGGCCGTTTGCGTCCCATTTCAACTCCTCGCGCGTCAGCCAACCCATGCCCTGCACGAAGCCGCCCTCAATCTGCCCGCGGTCCACGCCGGGGTTCAGCGAGTCGCCGACATCGTGGACGATGTCCACCCGCCGCACGCGGTGCATGCCGGAAAAACCGTCCACCTCGACCTCCGCCACGGCCGCGCCACAGGCGAAGTAATGGAAGGGCCGGCCCTCGGCCTTCACCCAGTCCCATTTCACGCCGGGCGTCTTGTAGAATCCGGTCGACGAAAGGCTGATGCGCTCCGTGTAGGCCTTCGCGCAGACTTTGGCGAAAGGGATGCCCCGCGCCGTATCCCGGACCCGCACCTCGCCCGCCACAAACTCGATCTTCTCCGGCGTCGTGTTGAGCAGTCCCGCCGCCACCGGCAGCAGCCGCTCGCGCAGCGTGACGCATGCCGCCGCCACCGCCGCGCCGTTCAAGTCGGCCCCGCTCGAGGCCGCAGTGGCCGACGTGTTCGGCACCTTGTCGGTGCTGGTCGTCATCAGGCGGATGCACGCGGCCGGCAGGCCGAGTTCGCGCATGGCCACGCCAAGGATCTTCGTGTGCAACCCCTGCCCCATCTCGGTGCCGCCGTGGTTCACCTGCACCGAGCCGTCCTGGTAAATGTGCACGAGCGCCCCCGCCTGGTTGTAGTGCGAGAGCGTGAAACTGATACCAAACTTCACCGGCGTCACCGCCAGCCCGCGCTTCATGTGCGGGTTGCCCTGGTTCCATTGACTGACCTCGGTGCGCCGCTTGGCGAACTCCGCCTTGGCCAGCACCTGCGACCAGATGTCCTGGATGCGGTTGTCGCCGATGTCCTCGTTGTAGTGGGTGCGGTTGGTCTCGCCCGTGCCGTGGTAGAGGTTGCGCTCGCGCACCACCTCGGGCGGCAGGCCAACCTGGCGCGCGACACGGTCGATGATCTCCTCGATGACCAGCATGCCCTGCGGCCCGCCGAAGCCGCGGAAGGCGGTGTGCGACGTCACATTGGTCTTTGCGACGCGCCCGCTGAAATGCACCGCCGGGATGTAGTAAGCATTGTCGAGGTGGAATAGCGCTCGATCGTTGATCGCCGTGGACAGATCGAGCGACCAGCCGCCGTCCGACACCAATTCGACCTGCGCGGCAAGCAGCCGGCCGTCGTTGTCATGGCCGATGGAGAACTTCGCGTGGAACGGGTGCCGCTTGCCCGTGAGCTTCATGTCGAGGTCGCGGTCGAGCTGCACACGCACCGGCCGGCCGGTCTTCACCGCCGCCAGGGCCACCAGCGCCGCGAAACCGTTGCCCTGGGTCTCCTTGCCGCCGAAGCCGCCGCCCATGCGCGGGGCCTGCACGACGATCTTGTGCCGCGCGAGGTGCAGCACCTCGGCCACGATGGCCTGGATCTCCGACGGATGCTGCGTCGAGGAATTCACCAGCACGGAACCGTCATCGCCTGCCTCGGCCCAGGCCGCATGCGTCTCGAGATAAAAATGCTCCTGTCCGCCGAATTCGAATTCGCCCTCGAGCCGCACCGGGGCTGTCGCCAGCGCCGTCGCCGCATCGCCGCGTTTCAGCGCGTGCGGCTCGGTGTGGAAGCTGCTCGCAGCGATGGCCGCCGGCAAACCGATCACCGCCGGCAGGGGCTCGTAGTCCACCTCAACCAGCGCCGCGGCGGCGCGACAGGCCGCCGGGGAGTCGCCCACCACCCACGCCACCATCTGGCCGTGGAAAAGCACCTCGTCCTTCGCCAGCAGCGGCTCGTCGTGCCGCACCGGGCCGGTGTTGTTCTCGCCGGGAATGTCCTCGGCCAGCAGCACGGCATGGATGCCGAGCGCCTGCCGGGCCTTGGTGGCGTCGCGCCGCAGGATCTTCGCCCGGGCATGCGGCGCGCAGACCGGCCAGCAGTCGAGCATCTTCCGGCGCTGCGCCGTGTCGTCCACATACAGAGCGCGGCCGGTCACATGGCCGACGGCGCTCTCATGGGCGAGGTTGCGGGAGACATCGGCCACCGGCCAGCGGCTGTCGCCGGCGTAACCGAGGTCGGCATCCTGCGCCTGGCTCTGCTCGCCCGAGACAAACTTCTCCCAGAGGCTGACCACCAACCCGCGGCGGTATTCGGCGCCGCCGCGCGCATCGTCGATCGGCTTGAAGGTGTCACGGAGGATGTGCGCGACGGTCGGTTCGATGAGTTTCTTCCCAACCAGCGCCGACTCGGCTTTCAGGGCGCGCGTCGGCATCGCGGCCACGCCGCCGTAGGCTATGCGCGCCTTGCGCACGGTGCCGTCCTCGGCGAGATCGACGCAAAACGCCGCGGCCACGATGCTGATGTCGAGCTCACGGCGCTTGGAGACCTTCAGGAAATCCACGCGCCGCGACAGGCCGCGCGTCGGTCCGCCGCGGGGCAGCACGATCTCGCGCATGATCTCGCCGGGTTTGAGGACGGTCTTGCGGTAGGCGGTGAAGAATTCACTGAGCAGCACCGTGCGTTCGCCCTTGGCGGTGACGAGCACGACGCTCGCGTCGAGCGTCAGTAACACCGGGGCGCTGTCGCCGATGGGCGAGGCGGTCACGAGGTTGCCACCGAGCGTGGCGCGATTGCGGATCTGGCGGGCGGCGAAGACGCGGAGCATCTTGGCGATCGAGGGATATTCGCCACCGATGGCCTCCTCCACATTGGTCAGCGTGGCGCCGGCGCCGATGCGCCAGGCCTCGGCGGTCGCGGTGATGCGCGTCAGCTCGGGCACGCCCTCGGTCGAGATGAGCAGCGGGAAGGCCTTGAACTTCTTGTTCAGCTCGACGCCGATCTCGGTCGCACCGGCCACCAGCTGGGCCGTCGGATGGGTGTCGAGCAGCGTGAACAGCCCGGGCAGCGACGTGGGGCGGAAGAATTTCTGGTCACCCAAGCTGTAATTGAGCGCGACCGGCGGATGCACCGGCACCTGCAGGCGGCCGGCGAAATGGTCGTCAGTCGCGGGCGGGCGCTGCGCCAGCGCAACGGTGGCCGCATCCCGGATCGGCCGGTAGCCGGTGCACCGGCAGAGGTTGCCGCAAAGCTGGTCGCTGACCTGCCACGGCTCCTTGCAGCCGTCGCGGTAGTAGGCCTCGAACATCGAGACGACAAAGCCGGGCGTGCAGTAGCCGCACTGCGAGCCGTAGTGCTCGACCATGGCGGCCTGCACCGGGTGCAGCTGCTTCTTGTCGGCGCCGGACTTCGCCAGGCCCTCGACCGTCACGATCTCGCGACCGGCGAACATCGGCACCAACGCGATGCAGCTGTTGAAAGCGCGGTAAGTCGGCTTGCCCGCGGCGTCGCGGTCGACGAGCGCCACGGAGCACGCGCCGCAGTCGCCCTCGGCGCAGCCCTCCTTGGAACCGGTCAGGCCGTTGGCGCGCAGCCACGCAAGCAGCGTGGTGGTGGGCGCCACGCCCGCTGTGGAGACGGCGCGGCCGTTGACGATCAGGTCGAGACTGGCCGGAGCCGCCGGGTCAGATGGCCGGACGGTTGACATCCTTGTAATAGAGATAGGAAGCGGGGACCTTGCCCATCGCGACAAACCATTGCGCGCAATACGGCGCCATCCAGATGGCGTCGCCCGCCTGCACCGGATACCAGCTATCCTCGAGCCGGTAGACGCCGGCGCCGCCCGTCATGATGAGCCCGTGCTCCATGACGTGCACCTCAACGAACGGCAGATGGCCGCCGGGTTGGTAGGCAAACTGATTCACGGCCATGTCGAAGGCCGACTCGTCGGGCAGTAGCACTTGCAGGTTGGCCGCGGGGTCGCCGAGGAAGGGCGTGCCCTTCACCTTGGCGACGTCGCCGATGATGGCCTTGGGCAGCGCCACACCGGGCAGCGCGACGTATTTCTTCTGGAAAAGGGTGAGCTGCGTGCCGGTCTTGGGTGCGGTCAGGCTCCAGGGCTGGCCGGCGGGCACGTAGAAGTATCCGCCTGCATGGATCTTGGCCTTGTCCTTGCCCACCGTCAGTGCGCCGCCGCCGTGCATGACATGGCCGAAGGTCTGCGTGCCGCTCGCCGGCTGCGCGGCCCGGCCGTCGGCGGCGAAGGTCACCAGCAGCTGCGCGAACTTCGCGCCCATGGCCTCGTTGATCAAGACGACCGTCGTGGCGCCGGTGAAGCCCGGCACCGAGCTGTTGACGTGGTTGCCCGGCGTGATGAGCGCGTGACGGGCGGCGATGCGGGCGCGGGTGTGGCCAAAAAGGTCGGACATGGTCAGGTGTGGGTTGGGCGCAGAAACTGACCTTTCGGAGAGCCGGATGCAACCCCGCCGTCGGCCCATACGGGGCAGCCGCGGACATAAGTATGGGTCACACGCACCTTGCTGGCCCGGCCGACATAGGGGCTGATCCGGTGCCGGGTCCACAATTCGTCCGCCTTGATGGTCCGCTTGGCGCCGAACTCGACAAGCGTGAAATCGGCATCGCGCCCCACGGCCAGCAGGCCCTTGCGGTCATCGAGGCGGAAACGCCGGGCGACATTCCGCGCCAGCACCGCGGCCAGCCGGGGCAGATCCTTGTCCGCCGTCTCGGCGCATTCGTTCATCAGCAGCTGAAAACCATGCTGCACGCCGGCGATACCGCCCCAGATCTCGAAAAAATCCTTGGACGTCTTCATGTCCGGCGGCGACGGCGAGTGATCGGAGCCGACCGTCTGGATGTTCCCCGCGCGCAACTCCTGCCACAGTGCCACGCGGCGCTTCTCGTCGCGGATCGGCGGGGCGCACTTGGCGGGGGCGCCGAGCTTGGCGACGTCCTTGTCGTTGAGCAGCAGGTAATGCGAGCAGGTCTCGGCCGTGACGTCCACCCGCATGCCCCGCGCCTCGGTGATGAGCGCGACACCCTCGGGGCTGCTGACGTGCACAACATGGAGCGCACAACCGGTCTCGCCCGCGAACTCAATGGCCTGGCGGATCGCGGCAAGCTCCACCTCGACCGGGCGCGAGGCGAGCCAGGCCTTGGCGTCCTTCTTGCCCTTGGCCTTTTGCTCCGCGGTGAACTTCGCCGCAAGCGCGTCGTCCTCGGCGTGCACAGCGACGAGCATCCCGAGCTTGGCGGCACGCTTCATTCCTTCGTGAAGCGATTTCGCGTCAACCCGCGGAAAGCTGTCGATGCCGCTGTTGGACATGAAGGCCTTCAAGCCGATGGCTCCTGCGTCGCGCAAGCCGGCGAGCTTGTCTAGGTTGCCCGGCACCAACCCGCCCCAGAGGGCGAAATCCACGCACGACTGCTGCTCAGCCAGCTCGCGCTTCACGCGCAGCGCCGCGGCATCGAGCACCGGCGGCTCGGAGTTGAGCGGCATGTCAAAGAAGCAGGTGCCGCCGCCCGCCGCGAGCGCGAGCGAACCGTAGGCGAGCCCCTCCCACTCCGTCCGGCCAGGCTCGTTGAAATGCACATGGGCGTCGACGATGCCCGGGAAGACATAACGGCCGGCCGCGTCGAGCTCGGCGTGCGTCGGGTCGGCGACCTCCGGCTCCATCCGCACGATCTTGCCGTGCAGGATGCCGAGCTCGACGTCAAACACGCCGTCCGGCGTCACGACGCGGCCGCCCCGGACCACGAGATCGAGCACCTCGGGTTCGGCGTCCTCGATGATGTTTCTGCCGCGCCGTTTCATCCGCGATGGTCCTTCGCGAGCCGCTCCAGGAAGTCGGTCATCACTGCCAGCGCCACCGCCAGGTCTTTGGGCGAAGCGTATTCATCGGGATGATGGCTGAGTCCGTCGCGACACCGCACAAAAAGCATCGCCACCGGCGCGAGCGAGGACATGACCACGCCGTCGTGCCCGGCCCCGCTGACCAGCGACAGGGAGTTGCCCTGCACGGCCTTCACGCTACGCTCGAGCGCGGCAGTCAGGACCGACGAACAGACCACGGCGCCGTTGTCCTGTGTGCGCTGCCACGCGACCTTGAGGCCGCGCTTCTTCGCGACCTGCGCGGCCAACCGACCAAGTTTGAAGAGTGCTGCGCGGCGGACGGTGTCCTTGGCATGACGCACATCGAGGGTGTGGACGGCCGAACCAGGAATCACATTGGCCGCGCCGGGTGAAACGGTAAGCGAGCCGACCGTCGCGACCAGACCTGCCGTGCCCCGCGCCAGCTTCTCGGCCGCGAGGGTGAATTCGGCCGCCCCGGCCAGCGCGTCCTGGCGCAATGCCATCGGCGTCGTGCCGGCATGACCGGCCTTGCCGGTCCACGTCAGCTTGAACCGGCTCTGACCGGCGATGGCCGAGACCACGCCGACCGCGAGTTTCTTCGCCTCCAGCACCGGCCCCTGCTCGATGTGCACCTCAACGTAGCCGAGCAGGTCGCCGCGGTTGTGCGCCGGCTTGGGCAAAACGAACTTTCCGCCAAACTCCTCGAGAACCTGCCGGACGGTGACGCCATCGGCGTCGGTCAGCTTGAGCGTGCTTTCCTTGAGCCGGCCGGTGTAACCCTCGCTGCCGAGGTAGGCGCTGGCGAAGCGCACGCCCTCCTCCTCGGAGAAACCCAGCACCTCGACGTTAAACGGCAGCATCACGCCGCGGACCTTCAATTCCGCCAGCGCGACGATGGGCAGCAGCACGCCGAGCGGGCCGTCGAAGCGGCCGGCATCGCGCACCGTGTCGAGGTGGGAGCCGAGCAACAGGGTCTTCGCCTTGGGGTTGGCCGATGCATAACGGCCGATGAGATTACCGACGGAGTCCTCCCACACGTCCAGACCAGCCGCGTTCATGCAGTCGCCCACAAGCTGGTTCGCCCGCCGCATGGCCGGCGATAGGAACGTCCGCGTCAGCCGGCCGGGCTCGTCCGTGATGTGGCCGAGTTCGTCCAGCATCGAGACGAGGAGCTGCGCCGCGTGACTCATGGCATCAGCTCCCGCGGTAGGTGCTGTAGGCCCAGGGGGTGACGAGCAGCGGGACATGATAGCCGGCCGCGGCGTCGGCGATGGCAAAGCGGACCGGCACGCGGTCGAGGAACGGACTGTCCTCGAGGTGCGTGACGAAATAATCCTTCACGAAGAAGACCAGCTCGTAGCTGCCGACGCCCATCTCGGCGCCGGCGAGGAGCGGGCCGTCGGTGCGGCCGTCGGCGTTGGTGGTGACGGCCTTGAGCATCGTGTGCTTGCCGTCGTTTTTCCAAAGCTCGATGCGCATCCCGGCGGCGGGCCGGCCGGTAGTGAGATCGAGAACGTGGGTGCTGAGTTTGCCGGGCATGGAAATAGGTTTAAGCAATAAGCGGTAAGCTGTAAGCCTGAAATCGCCCCGAAGGTCTATTTCTGCAGCGCGTCCTGCAAGCGAAGCCGGGCGATCTTCTCGATTTCACCGAGCGCAGCGTTGAATTCGACGTCCTTCGCATTCCCGCCCCGGGTCCGCATCGCGTTTAGGATCGTGGCCTTCGCGTTGAGCCGGGCGCAGATGATGAACGGGAAGCCGAACTTCGCCCTGTAGGTGTCGTTGTTCCGCGTGAACTCCGTCAGTTCGGCGTCGGTCAGCTGGTCGAGCCCGGCGCTGGCCTGCTCCCGCGTGGACTCGGCCGTCAGCTGCCTCTGGCGCGCGAGGCGGCCGGCGAGGTCGGGGTGTGCCCGGATGAGCGCCAGCTGCCGGTCCGCCGGCGCGGCGCGCATCGTGGCGCACAACGCAGCGTGCAGCGCCTCGGCGCTGGCGAAGGGCCGCTTCGCCCACGTCTCCTCCGCCACCCAGGGCGAGTGTTCGAAGACATGGCCGAGCGCCGCGGTGAACGCGGCGCGGTCGGCGGCATTGAGCGCGGCGAGCGTGGTCGGCATGGCCGTCAGGGCAGCAGCTCGTAGGCCGGGAGCGACAGGAACTCGTCGAACTCGGCGCTCTTCGACATGCGCATGAAGAGCTCGATCGCCTCGGGAAAACGGCCGCTGTTGTAGCGCTCGTCGCCGTATTCGGCGCGGATCGCGGCCAGCTCGGCGGGCAGCAGCTCGTCGTAGAGCTTCGCCGTGACCGGCCGGCCGTCGGCGAGCTTCGCGCCGAACTTCAGCCACTGCCAGAGCTGCGAGCGCGAAATCTCCGAGGTCGCGAGATCCTCCATCAGGTGGTGGATCGGCTCGGCGCCGGAGCCGCCCAGCCAGGCCTCGAGGTAGCGGACACCCACGTGCAGATTCCAGCGGACACCGGCCTCGGTGATCGGACCGGACAGCGGCGCGAGCAGGTCGGCAGCGTTGACCCTTACGTTATGGATGACGTTAAGCTGGTTCGGTCCCTTCATGTGCTCACCGAAGGCGTCGAGCGCGGTCTGCACGAGGCCCGGGTGCGCGACCCAGGTGCCATCATGGCCGGCCTTGACCTCGCGCGTCTTGTCGGCGCGGACCTTGGCGAGGGCGGCGGCGTTGGCGGCCGGGTCGTTGCGGATCGGGATCTGCGCGGCCATGCCGCCCATGGCGTAGGCGCCGTGGCGGTGGCAGACGTTGATGACGTGGGTGACGTAGGCCCGGAGGAACGGCACCTCCATGGTGATGAGCGTCCGGTCCGGGAACATGTAGCCCGGACGGTTACGGAGCTTCTTCACCATGCTGAACATGTAGTCCCAGCGGCCGCAGTTGAGGCCGGAGGCGTGCTCGCGCAGCTCGTAGAGGATTTCCTCGGCCTCGAACGCGCCGGTGATAGTCTCGACGAGCATCGTGCAGCGGATCGTGCCGCGCGGGAGGCCGAGCGCGGCCTGCGCGTGGATGAAGACGTCGTTCCAGAGGCGGGCCTCCAGGTGGCTCTCGAGCTTGGGCAGGTAATAATACGGGCCGCTGCCGCGCGCGATCAGCGCCTTGGCGCAGTGGAAGAAGTGCAGGCCCCAGTCGAAGAGCGAGGCGGAGACGCGCGCGCCCTTGTAGTGGATATGCTTCTCCTCCATGTGCCAGCCGCGCGGGCGGGCGATGATGACGGCGATCTTCTCCTTCAGCGCATATTGTTTTCCCTCGGGCGAGGTGTAGGCGATGGTGCGCTGCGCGGCGTCGCGCATGTTGATCTGGCCCTCGAGGCAGTTTTCCCAGGTGGGCGAGTTGGCGTCCTCGAAATCCGCCATCCAGCACTGCGCACCGGAGTTGAGGGCGTTGATGGCCATCTTGCGGTCCACCGGTCCGGTGATCTCGGTGCGCCGGTCAACCAGGTCCGGCGGGATGGGTGCGACCTTCCAGTCACCGCCGCGGATGGCGGCGGTTTCCGGGAGGAAATCAGGCAGCTTGCCGGCATCGATCTCCTTCTGTCGCTCGACGCGCTTCGCCAGCAGCCCAAGGCGGCGCGGGCCGAATTTCTCGAAAAGCCCGGCGAGGAAGGCGCAGGCCTCGGGGGTCAGGATCCCGGTATAGCCGGGCTTCATCGGGCCGCGGATCTCCAGGCCGCTGATCGTGGGATGTGAGCTCATGGGGTTGGACGGGAAGCCAAGCCGGAAGCCCGGCGGGTGTCAGCACCAGAGTGCAAGCGGCGGCCGAGCCGCCGCAGTTGAGAGTTGAAGGTTGAAAGTTGAAAGAATGTCCGATGATCCGGCCACCCCATCCTCATGGCGTTCGGCTAGGGCCCCGGCTTTCAACTTTCACCCTTCAACTTTCACCTTCCCTGTGCTCTCATCCCGCCCGATGAGTAACGAGAAATTCATGCGCGAGGCCATCAGGCTCGCCGACGAAGGCATGGCCTCCGGCCGCGGCGGCCCCTTCGGTTGCGTCGTGGTCCGCCGGGGCGAGATCGTCGGCCGCGGGCACAACCGCGTCACCTCCACGAACGACCCGACCGCCCATGCGGAGGTCGTGGCCATCCGCGACGCCTGCGCCAACCTCGAGACCTTCCAGCTGACCGACTGCGAGCTTTACACCAGCTGCGAGCCCTGCCCGATGTGCCTGTCGGCCATCTACTGGGCGCGCATTCCGACGGTCTATTACGGCAATAACCGGAAAGACGCCGCGGACATCGGCTTCGACGACGACTTCATCTACCAGCAGGTGCCGCTGGCCCCGGAGAAGCGCGCGATCAAGATGTCTCCCTTCCTGCGCGACGCCGCGCTGGCCAGCTTCAAGGGCTGGGCGGCCAAGCAGGACAAGGTGAAGTATTGAGGCCGCCGGCTGGAGGCCGCTGATCCGCGCCGCCGGCAGGTTGCGCGGATTTTTCATGTAACCCCGGCGCGGCCCCGGGGTTCTACCGGGAGCACGCCATCCTCCCCACCCTGCCGATGATCACCGATCTACGCCTCGCCTTACGTCAACTGGCCAAAGCCCGCGGCTTTGCCTTCATCGCCACCTTCACGCTCGCCGTCGGCATCGGCGCCTCGACCGCGATGTTCAGCACGCTACGGGCGCTGGTCGTGCAGCCCTTCGACTATCCGGACGCCGACGAGATCGTCCAGGTCTGGTCCGGCGACGGCTGGCCGCTGTCCCCCGCCGACTTCCACGACCTGCTCGCGCAAAACACCTCCTTCGAACATTTCGGCGTCTACAGCCCCGGCACGGTCAACGTCGGCCTCGAGAACGCCCAGGCCGTCCCCGGTGTGCGCGCCACGGCCGGCGTCCTCCCCGCCTTCGGCATCGGTGCCTTCCGCGGCCGGCTGCTCACAACCGAGGACAGCCTCGAGGGCGCCGCCCCCGTGGCCGTCATCAGTCACAGCCTGTGGCAGCAGACCTTCGCCGGCGATCCCGGCCTCCTCGGCCGCGCCATCCGCCTCAACGGCAGCGATGTCACCGTGGTCGGCATCATGCCCGCCGGCTTCGAGTTCGCCGCGCCGTGGATGCGCACCGAGGACTGCCAGGTCTGGCTGCCCTACCGTTTCCCCGAGCGGGAGCTCAAGCAGCGGGACAGCCACTGGCTCTGCGGCGTCGCCCGCCTGCGCAACGGCGTCACCGTCGGCACCGCCGACGCCGAGATCAAGGCCATCGGCAAGAAGCTGTCCGCGCTCTACCCCGACTCGAACACCCGCAAGGAATTCCTCGTCCGCTCCCTCCACGTCGAGATGACCAAGGACGTGGGTAAGAAGGTCTGGCTGCTGTTCGGCGCCGTCGCGCTCGTGCTGCTGGTCGCCTGCGCCAACGTCGCCTCCATGCTTCTCGCCCGCAGCGCCCAGCGCCAGGGCGAGTTCGGCGTGCGTGTCGCCCTCGGCGCCACCCGCTTCCGGCTCATCCGCCTGGCCCTGACCGAGAGCCTGGTCCTCGCCGCGCTCGGCGCTGCGCTCGGCCTCTTTCTGGCCTGTGGCGGCATCGCCGTCCTGAAGGTCATCGCCCCGGTCAGCGCGGCCCGCAAGGCCGCCATCGAGCTCGACGGCCTGGTGCTCCTCTTCGCCCTCGGCGCCAGCCTGCTCACCGCCCTGCTCGCCGGCATCCCGCCGGCGCTCGCCGCCGCCCGCACGTCCCTCGCCGGCGTCATCCGCAGTGACGCCCGCGGCGCCGTCGGCTCCCGCTCCCGCCATATCATGCTGCGCGGCCTCATCGTCGCGCAGATCGCCGTCGCCTTCGTCCTCGCCAACGGCGCCGCGCTCTTCTCCGCCAGCTACTTCAAGATCCTCGAGCAAAACAGGCTCCTCGCCACCGACTATGTGCTCTCGGCCCAACTCAGCCTGCGGGGCGACACCTACAAGGAGAATGAGGCCCGCGTCCGCTTCTGGACGACCCTGACCGAGCGCCTCGCCGCCCTCCCGGGCGTCACCTCCGTCGGCCTCACCTCCAAGCTCCCGCTCGAGGGCGGCAGCAACACCAGCGCCCTCGTCAACGACGAGGTCTACGATCCCGCGCAGCGCCGGACCAGCGTCGAGCGCTCCTCCGTCACCACCGGCTACTTCGAGACCATGGGCATCAGGCTCCTGCGCGGCCGCAACCTCACGCCGGCCGACGACATGAGCAAGACCGGCATCCTCGGCGTCGTGGTCAACCAGGCGTTTGTGGACAAGGTCTGGCCGGACAAGGACCCGATCGGGCAGGTCTTCCGGGCCAACCAGGCCAAGGATCCGTGGTATACGGCCACCGTGGTCGGTGTCGTTGAGAACGTCCGCCAGTGGAACGCGACCGCCAAGGTCCAGCCCGAGATGTATACGACCCCGCCGGGCCACTGGGGCAACACGGTGTATATCAACCTGCGCTCCACCCAGCCCGCGACGTTCCTCACCCCGCTCCTCCGCCAGACCGTCGCGGGCCTCGACCGCGAACTCCCCCTCGAGGGCATCCGCACCCTCAACCAGGTCGTGCGCGACGCCACCGCCGGCGAACGCGCGGTGGCCGGCCTCGTCGATTTCTTCATGGCCGCCGCGCTCGGCCTCGTCGCCGTCGGTCTCTACGGCACGCTCAGCTACCACATCGTCCAACGCACCCGCGAAATCGGCGTCCGCCTCGCCATCGGTGCGCTCGGCGGCGACATCCTGCGGCTCGTCTTCGGCCAGGGCCTGCGCTGGGTCGCGCTCGGCCTCCTGCTCGGCCTCGCCGGCACCTTCGGCCTGGCCAAGCTCCTCAAGGGCCTCGTCTACGGCATGGAAGGCCTGACCGCCCCGCCGCTCCTGCTCGCCGCCGCCATCGTCGCCTTCGCCGCGACCCTCGCCATTTTGATCCCGGCCTGGCGCGCCGCGAAGCTGGATCCGCTCGTGGCGCTGCGCACGGACTGAGTCAATCAGCCTGCACCGGCGCAAAGCCCCACTGCGTCGCCGAAAACAACCCCCGGTCGCTGAGCTTCAGGTCGGGAATGACGAGCAGCGCCATGAACGAGAGCGTCATGAAAGGCGCGTCGAGCCTCGAGCCCAGCCGTTTCGCCGCGGCATCGAGCGCCGTGTAACGCCGCGCCACGACCCGGCCGTCCCGGTCCGACATCAGCCCGGCGATGGGCAGCGGCAGCACGGCGCGCTTCATCCGGCCGACGACACTGATGCCGCCGCGCGCCTTGATGACGAGGTTGACCGCCGCGCAAAGCGAGGCGTCGTCCACGCCGACCGCGACGACATTGTGCGAATCGTGCGCCACCGACGAGGCGATGGCCCCGGCCTTGAGCCCGAAGCCCCGGATAAAACCCACCGCCACCGGTGCCCGCGGGGCATAGCGGTTGATCACCGCGATTTTGAGGATGTCGCGCTTCACATCCGTCTCGACCGCACCTCGCACGATGCGGGGCGTCTCGCGCAGGTGGCGGGTGATGAGCTGGCCGTTGATGGCCTCGATGAGGTTGAGCCGCCCCGACCCCGCTGGCACACGAAAATCCTCCACCCGACGCACCCGGGCCCGGAAGGTATTGGGCGCCTTCGACGGCTGTCGAGGCAGCAGGCTGCGTCCGTCGCGCGCGACGAGTTCGCCGCGCAGATAGGTGCGCCGCACCTTCAGGTCCCGCCAGCCTTCGAACACGATGAAGTCCGCCGGATCGCCCGCGCGCAGCAGGCCGACGGCCAGATGGTAGTGCTCCACCGGGTTGACCGAGGCGCAACGCAACACGTCAAACCTGTCCACCCCGCCGCGCAGCGCCCGCCGCACGTGCTCGTCGAGGTGGCGCACCATGAGCAGGTCGGGATGCAGGTCGTCGCAGCAGAACATCGCCTGCGCAGGATGGGATTTCAGCAGCGGCTCCAGCGCGGCGAAATTCCGCGCCGCCGAGCCCTCGCGGATCAGGATCCTCATCCGGGCCTTGAGCTTGTCCAGCGCCTCGGGCAGCGTGAAGCACTCGTGGTCGGTGGTGATGCCGGCCGCGGCGTAACGCGCGGCGGTTTTCCCGCGTAGGCCCGGCGCATGGCCGTCCACCGCCTTGCCGAGTTTTTTCGCCGCCGCGATCATCGCCATCAGCGACGGGTCCCGCGCCAGCACGCCGGGAAAATTCATGACCTCGCTCAGATACTTGATTTCCTTGCGGGCCAGCAGCCGCGCCACGGCCTTCGCGTCCAACGAGGCGCCCGCGGTCTCGAACGTGGTGGCCGGCACGCAGGACGGCGCGCCGAAGTTGAACTTGAACGGCGTCCGCCGCCCGTCGCGGATCATGTAGTCCACGCCGGCCACGCCAAGGACGTTGGCGATCTCGTGCGGGTCGGACACGGTGGCGACCGTGCCGTGCACCACCGACCAGCGGGCGAACTCCGCCGGCGGCAGCATCGAGCTCTCGATGTGAATGTGGGCGTCCACAAAGCCGGGCGCGATGAAGTGCTTCGCCCGCACCGTCCGGTCCTCCCGGATCCGCACAATCCGCCCGCCGGCCCACTCGAGCACGCCGGGGAAGATGCGCCGGCGGTGCAGGTCGACGATCTGTCCGGCAAGGTGCTGCCCTGATGCTTTCACTTAAGTGCAAGCTGGTTGGGACGATGGGGATTGGCAACCCCGGCGACGAAAAACTACTCGCAAAAGGGGCCAACCGGTGCACGTTTCGAACCCATGTCAGCCCACAATCTCAACCGCGAATACCAGAGCCCGGTCACGCCCCGCCTCGACGACGAGGACGATGACGAGCGCGAAGACGCCACCCCGAAGCCCACCGCCGCGCCGGTCGGCGCCCTGATCCAGAAGAAGTTCCTGGAACAGCGGAAGATCTTCCTCTGGGGCGCCGTCACCGACGAGACCGCCAAGGATCTCACGGAAAAGCTGCTCTATCTCGAGACCACCGGGCCGGGCAAGGAGATCACCTTTTACATGAACACCCCCGGCGGCTCGATCACGGCCGGCATGGCGGTGTATGACACCATCAAGCTCATCACCTCGCCGGTGAAGATCGTCGTCACCGGCATGGCCGCGTCGATGGGCTCGATCCTCCTGTCCGCCGCCAAGAAGGGCAACCGCTACATCTACCCGCACGCGCGCGTGCTCATCCACCAGCCGCTCATCACCGGCCGGATGGTCGGCCCCGCCTCGGACATCAACATCCAGGCGAAGGAAATGGAGAAGCTCCGCACCGAGCTGAACCAGATCCTCGCCACGGCCTCGGGCCAGTCGTTCGACAAGGTCGCCAAGGATTCCGACCGCGACTTCTACCTGAACGCCGAGGAAGCCATCGCCTACGGCCTGGCCGACAAGATCGTCGAGAAGATCTGAGCGCACCCGCGCCGGTCCCCGCAAAGCCCGCCACCCGGCGGGCTTTTTTATTTGGCCGCCGGCACGGCCGGTTCCAGTTCACTCAGCTGCCGGGCGAATTCCAGCGACTGCTTCAAGTCGCCCGCCGCGTCCGCCGTCTGGCGCGCCTCCACCAGCAACGCCTTCAACGCCTCCGGCGCCGGCGCCGGCGCCTTGGCGCGGGCCAGGTTCGCATAGACCTGCAGCGCCGCCGGCCGCGCGCCATGCGTCGCGAGCAACCCGGCGATCTCGCGCAGCAACGGCCAGTCCTCGGGCCGGACGTTCTTGAGCAGCGACGCAAAGCCCAGGGTCGCGGCCACGGCGGAATCGTCGGCCTTCCCCAGCGCCAGGCCCACGGGCAGACTGGGTTGTTCGCGCATGGCGCCCTTGAGCAGGGCGAGAGCCTCCGCTTGCTGCCCCGACCGGATGAGCAGGTGCGCCCGGCGCAGGATAACGTAGGGCGACGCCCCCTGGTTCTCCAAGGTCACCTTGAAAGGGCGGTAAAGCGGGTCGCCGATGGCCACGGCCTGCCAGCTCAGCGCCGGCAGGGAATAATAGACGGCGTCCCCGAAATTCTTTCCCTGGCTCAGCGCGCGCAGCAGGAAATGCGGCCGGTGGGTGAGCGCCAGGTAGGGCTCGAAGACGTTGCCCACCGTGGCGGTCACGCCGCGCGCCACGAGCGGCCCGCACCAACCCGAGTCGGCGGAACGCAGCGTCGGCGCGGAGAAACTGTGGATGTGCAGCGCCACCGCGCCCGGCGGGAAGGCAAACCCCTCGCGCGCCATCGGGCCGTTGAGGCTGCCCGCATACCAGCCGAAATAGAGCACCGGCGCGTCGAAACGCGCCGCGGTCCCGAAGGTCGCGCCCGTGACCTCCGTGTCCCCGTCGAAGCCCAGCTCCTGCAGCTGCTTCTCCGCGGCCTTCAGCCAGTCGTCGCCCTCGGCATGCGGTCCTTTCAGGTCGACATAGTAGCGGCCGAACAGGCCGGTGCGCTCGGCTTCCAGCGCCGAGGTGACGAGATGCCGCGCGTTTTCCCATGTCGGACCGTCGAGCCGGGAGACCTTGATCACCATGGCGGCATCGAGCGTCAGGGATCGCTCGTTGGCGAAAAGCGGATTGGCCACGATCGCCGCGATCTCGTGGCCGCCCTGCGCGAGCAGGCTCAGCTCGGAATCGACCGCCGCCTCGTTCTTGTTGAGCTCCGGGGCGACCTTCCGGGCGGGCTTTTCCTCCAGCAGGGTCGGGTCGTTGAAGATCCGCAACGGCACGCCGCGGCACACCACCAGGTAGGAAATCCGGTTGGCCGTCGGCGCGTAGCGGCGGCGACCCAGCCGGTCGAGCAGGTTGCTGCCCGTGCCCTCGATCCAGCCGCGCCGGAGGAGTTCGTCCTGCAGCGGCTGCCAGACCTGGTCGATGAACTCGCGCCACGTGACCGTCTCGGCCTCGGGCAGCGGCAGGGCGATGATGTTGGCCGGCGGCACCGCGCGCTTCTCCGCATAGAACTCCGCGAGCCGCACCGACTCGGGCTGGCGCGAGTTCGCCAGGATGACCACGCGCGCCGCCAGATCGTCCGGCTGCGCCATAGCGGTGGCCGCGAGCAGAACCCCGAGCGCGAGGATCCGTTTCATGCGCGGCCCAGCCGGAAACCGAGCCAGACAGCCAGCAGGCAGAGCACGACTGACAGCAGCACGTTCGCCGCCGCGGCGCCCCACTGGCCCTTCTGCATCTGCTCCAAGGTCTGCCAGCTGAAGGTGGAGAACGTCGTGAAGCCGCCGCAGAAGCCGGCGACGAGCAGGTGGCGCAACGAGGCCGCGGTGCCGCCCTCGATCGGGCCGAGCCGGGCCATGAGCCAGCCGATCAGGAGCGAACCGAGCACGTTGACGAGCAGCGTGGCCCAGGGAAACCGCGCCGGCAGCGACAGGGCCACCATCGCGCGGGCCACGGAGCCTACCGCCCCGCCGAGCGCGATCCAGACAAGTGCCGGCAGCGCGCTCACGGGGTCGTCCTGGCCGGGGCCGACCCAACGGCCCGCTTGGCGAGCTGGGCTCGCAGGTAGGTGTCGACGGGCGCGCTCTTCCACGCGCTGGCCCAAAAGGTGGCGAGCATGTTGCCGCCCGTCAGCAGCCGTTCCTCGATGAACGCGCGACCCTCGGGTGCAACGGCCTTGGGCGGAAAGGGCGGCTTGCCGTCCGGGCCGGGCTTCTCGTTGCCGAGCTTGCCCGCCTTTTCCAGCTGGTAGAGCGGCTCGACCAGCTTGTGCTGTTCAATGATGTAATCGAGCGCGACCACGAAGAACGGATCACGGCCGTCGTTGCGCGCGTTGAGGGCGAGCACCTGTCCCGGCTTCACGCGCTGCAGGAGGCTGTCGGCGGTGATACCCGTCCGGGCAACCACCGCGCCATCGATCCAGCTGTGGAAGCCACCCCAGGTGGTGTAGCCGTTCGGGTTCGGGCCGTCCCAGCCGTTGTGATGAACCGTCGTGTGCAGCGGCTGGGCGCAGTCCCCGACGTAATGCGCCAGGACGCCCATCGCGTAGATCACATCCTCCCGGGCGTTGGCGATCTCCTCGGGCGTGCCGCCGAGCTCCTCGTAGGCCTTCAGGTAGCCGAACGCGGAACGCAGCTTGTTGAACCAGTCGGCGATGGCCCACGGCGCGGAGCCGGGCCACTCGCGGGTGTGGTCGAGGTTGCGGGCGGGATCGATGGGCTTGAATTTCTCCGGATGGGTCGCGCGGCCCGCGGCAAAGGCCACGGCAAAATCGAAGCGGAACGAGGAGATTGCCTGGATATCGAGGCCGGCGTCCGGCACCTGCTCGATGTCGAAGAAATGGTCGGTCCAGCTCGCCCCCGATTGCTTCAGCCAGGGATCGACGTTGCGCCAGCGGTCGGGGACGTTCGTGAGGAAATCGATGCGCGAGGCCGCCGCCGCGTCGCGCGCGAAGGCGGGATAATCCGCGGGTAGCGCCGCCAAGCCGAGCCGGGCGACGATGCGGTGGCCTTCCGCATCCCAAGCCCGGGCGGTGACGGCGGCGAGCACAGCGAAGGGCAACAGAAGACAACGGAGGGACAGCGGTGTTTTCATCGGGGGGAACCTAGGGTTTGACCGGCGGCGGCGCAGGACGCAAGGCCGCGAGTGTCGCGGCGTAGCTGCCCACGCCCTCGGCCACCGCCTCGGCGATCTGCTGGCGAAACTCGGGCGTGGCGACGCGCCGGGCCTCGGCATCGTTCGAAAGATAGGCGGCCTCCACCAGCACGCCCGGGCAGGCCAGCGTGCGGAGCACGGCGAGGCGGTAGCGCTTGTAGCCGCGGTCGGAGGCCTTCAGGTCCGCGACCAGCCGGCGGTGCAGCTGGTAGCCCAGCAGGGCGTTGGCCGTGTCCTGCCGGTTGCCGGGATAAAATTCCTTCACCATCGCCTTGTCCTGCTCGGGCTGCGTGGAGACCTGGAACTGCGGCGTCAGCACGTAGGTCTCGACGCCGGACACCCGCTCGGGGTCGCGGTCCACGGCGTTGAAGTGAAGGCTGATGAAGAGATCCGCCCCGGCCTTGTTGGCGACCTCGGCGCGCATGGGCAGGTCGACGGCCGGGCTGTTGGAGAAACGCGTGTCCGTCGAGCGTGTCAGCACCACCTTGTAGCCGCGCAACTCGAGGAGTTTTTTCAGGCGCAGGGCGACGTCGAGCGTCATGTCCTTCTCGTCAAGCCTGAGCCTGAGGTTCTGCTTGCCCGGGTCGGTGCCGCCGTGGCCCGGATCGATGACGATGAGTTTCGGCGCGGCGGGCAGGAACGACGCGTGGTCGGCCGGGGCGAACAGCGGCGCGATGGTCTTGATGACATCAAGCTTCGGCACCCACAGGTCGTCGCCGCTCAGGTAGGTCAGCTCACCGAGAAACACGCGCGCCCCATCGAGGTAAAAATCCCGCTGGTCCCGCTCGAAGGTAAACCGCGCGCCGCGCGCGTCACTGAGCACCAGCAGCGCACCGGGCTTGGTCCAGGCGGCCTTGAGGCCGTAGCGCTTGGCGATGTCGCGCACGGCGACGTAGTCGAGGCCGCGGAACTTGGTGAAGGGCCAGATCTGGACCGGGCGGGTCGGCGCGGCACGCACCGGCTCGGGCTTGCTGGCCGGGGGCGCAGGTTCCGGTTTCGCGGGGGTCGCCGCGGCAGGCGGGGCGGGCCGCGGCTGGGCTGGCGCCGTGCAGGCGGTCAGCAACCCGAGGAGCAGCAACAAGCCGCGTGCGGAAAACCGCGCCATGGCATCGGGCTCCGGGTTTACGGCGCGGCGGGCGGCGACTCCGGCTCGGTTTTGGCCGGGGCCGTGGGCTGGTTCGGCTCGCGCACGTGGAACTTGGGCTTGCGCTTGTTCACGGGCAGCGGGGAAAGCATGACGTTGATCTGCTTGCCGTTCAGCTTCGGCGGGGAATCGGGCGTGCCCATGGTCTCGAGGTCGGAAAGCGCGCGCTTCATGACCTCGAAGCCCATCTCGGTGTGCGCCATCTCGCGGCCGCGGAACTTGAGGCGGAGCTTCACCTTGTTGCCGTGGTCGAGGAACTCCTCGGCGTGGCGGACCTTGGTGTTGAAGTCGCCCTTCTCGATGCGGACGGTGAACTCGATCTCCTTGAGCTTGGCGCCGGCCGGCTTGCTGTGGGCGTGCTTCTTTTGCTCCTCGTAGACGTATTTGCCGAAATCCATGATGCGGCACACGGGCGGCGTGGCGGCGGCGGCGACCTCCACGAGGTCGAGGTTGAACTGGAGCGCGAGGGCGATGGCCTTCTGCGTGTCCATGATGCCCAGCTGGCGACCTTCGGGACTGATGACGCGGACCTGGGGCGACTTGATCCGCATGTTTCTGCGGATGGCGGCGAAGGGATCGTTGTTGCGACGGTTGTCGCGGTTATAAGGGGGGCGGCCGCCGGGCGAAGGAGAGGATAGTGCCATTCAGGTAGGTTGGATTGCTGGTCAGTTGGTCGGGGGGTGTTTTTGCCCGTAAGGACGGGGATGACAACACCTATTATTTCAGAGGGAAAACGACCCTTTTCAGACGCTGAAACTCTCGCCGCAGGAGCAACTGGCCTTGGCGTTCGGATTCGAGAACTTGAAGCCGCCGGCGACCATCTTGGACGAGTAGTCCAGCACCGTGCCCTTCAGGTAAAGGGCCGTCTTGGGGTCCACGGCGACCGGCACTCCGGCCGAGCGCACCAGGATGTCGCCGCGGCGCAGCTCCGGGACGAACTTCATCTTGTAACTGAGGCCGTTGCACCCGCCACCCGTGATCGCGATGCGTAAAAAATCACCCGCCCGCTCGCGGGCGATCAGCGCGGCGACCTTCGCGCCGGCGTCGGGGGTGAGGCGGACGAGCTGCTCGCCGCCCTCGCGGACGCCCTCGGGCAGCGGCGGGATGATGGTGGCGGTGGACACGGGCACACTCATGCGCCGGAACGGGATTTTATCAAGCGCCGCGCCACGGTGACGGCGTTGGCGAAGCTGCGCGGGCTGGCCTTCCCCTGCCCCGCGATCCCATAGGCCGTGCCGTGGTCCGGGCTCGTGCGCACGAAAGGCAGGCCGAGCGTGACATTCACCGCCTCGTCAAAATCGATCACCTTGAGCGGCGCGAGGCCCTGGTCGTGATACAGCGCCACGACCACGTCGAACTCGCCGCGCAGGGCGCGGGCGAAAAGCGTGTCACCCGGCTGGCAGGAGGAAAGCCCCGGAAATTCCGCGCGCAGGTGGTCGAGCGCGGGGTTGAGCAGATCCTTCTCCTCGTAGCCGAGCAGACCGCCCTCGCCGGCATGCGGGTTGAGCCCGCACACGCCGATGCGCGGCGCCGCGATACCCTCGGCGCGAGCCAGCGTGACAGCCGCCGCGACGGTGCGATGAAGCAGGTGAGGCCCGAGCAGCCGGGCAACCTCGTGCAGCGGCACGTGCCACGTCGCGAGCACGACGCGGAGCTTGCCGCCGCAGAAAGCCATGACCGGATCGCCGCCCCACTTCGCCGCGAAGAATTCCGTCTGGCCGGGAAATTCATAACCGATCGCGGCGAGCGCCGCCTTGCTGACCGGCCCGGTCACAACGCCGGAAAATTCGCCGGCCTTGCAACCGGCCGCGGCGCGTTCCATCGCCGCCCAGGCCACCAGCGCGCCCTCGCCGTCCGGCCGGCCGGGTCGCGCCACAAATTCCTCCAGCCCGATGGCAATCTTAGCCCCCGCGTCCGGCAGGGTCTCCAGCCATTGCGCCGGACCGATCACGGCGACATCCGCCGCATCGGCAGGATGGGCCGCGAGCCAGCTCGCGATGATCTCCGGACCCACGCCCGCCGGGTCGCCACAGGTGATGGCGAGCTTAGCCGGCATCGCCGTCCCCCGCCATCGCCTCGCGCCGGGCGCGCGCGAAACCGCGCTTGCCCTCGGTGAAAAACGTCAGGAAATCCCGCGCCTGCGTCGTCTGGAACGTGCCGGCAGCGAGCGCCGCGGCCGCCACCTCCCGGATGTTGCCGGGTGTGAAATAAACGGTGCGGAAGGCGTCCTTGATCTCGCCGATGGCCGCGCGGTCGAAGCCGCGGCGCTTGAGGCCGATGAGGTTGAGCCCGATGATCTCGTTGCGCTCCGCCGCCATCGCAAACGGCGGGATGTCCTGCGCAATGCGGGCCAGCCCGCTGACAATCACGCCCTCGCCAATGCGGCAGAACTGGTGGAAGCCCGCCCCGCCGCCCAGGAAAGTGTGGCGGCCGACCGTGACGTGGCCCGCGAGCATGACGTTGTTGGCCAGCACCACGTCGTCCGCCACGACGCTGTCGTGCCCGACATGCGAGTTCGCCATCAGGAAGCAGCGCGCGCCGACGACGGTCTCCTTGCCGGCGTGGATGGAGCGGTTGATGGTCACGTGCTCGCGGATCACGGTGCCCGCGCCGACGCGCACGCCCGAGGCGGTCGCCGGGTCGAACTTCAGATACTGCGGGTCGCCACCCACGACGGCGAAGGGATGCACCACGACGCCGTCGCCGAGCACGGAGTGTTTCCGGACGATGGCGTGGGCCTGCACCACGCAGCCCGCGCCCAGCTGGACGCCTTCCTCGATGATCGCGGTCGGATGGATGCTCATGCCTTGGGGTTGTTGCGGCGCTGCCCGGGCTGACGCTCGGCCAGCAGGTCGAGCTGTGCGTCCTTGAGGAGATCGTAGTTCTTCAGGATGCGGATGACCTGCAGGGTGTCGGACTTGCCGTAGCTCTTGTTGATTTCCACGCGATCGATGATGTCGAGCAGCATGGAGCGGAAGGAAATGATGCCGTCGATGCCGTGCTCCTTCAGCATGGCCACGCTCTGGGAGCGGAACGGCTCGGCGGTGGGCAGGCTCGGGAGCACGAGGATCTTCGTGACATCGGGCGCGTTGCCCGGTTCCTCGGCGTCGACCGGGAAGAAGCGCGTGACCTCCTTGAGCACGTTCTCCTCGAGAAAGCGGAAAATCTCGGGGCTGCTCTTGAGCATGTTCGGCGTGAACCGGCCGGTATGCCAGCCCTTCACCACCACGATGGCGCGGTGGACGTAGGCCAGCTCGTTCGCGAAGAGGAAGAACTCCGGCTTGCGCGAGCTGCGCGTGTAGGCCGGGTTGTAGACGACCAGATCCACCTCCTCGTCGCCGGTCTTGCGGCGCGCCTGCACCTGGTATTTTCGCACCTGCCGCACGAGAAAGCCGTTCTGCTCGAAATACTCGCGGACAATGCCTTCGTCGATGGCTGACATGGGTCTGACAACTTAGCTATTAACGCCGGGATAGCACCCCTAATCTAGGAGGCCCCCAGCTCGCGCCAGACCGCCTCGACCGTGGCCGGCGGGATGCCGGAACGGGTCGCAGCCGTGCCGAGGGAGTTGATGACGACGAAGCGCACGCCGTCGGCGCGGTTCTTCTTGTCGCGCGTCGTGGCGGCCTGCAGTTCCGCGACCGGCAGCGGCGCGCGCAGGCGCACCGGGAGTTGGTGGGCGGCCAGCACCCGTTCGATCCGGGCGACCTCGTCCGCCGTGATCAGGCCGAGCTTCTGCGAGAGGCGCGCGGCCCCGGCAAGGCCGACCGCCACCGCCTCGCCGTGGAGGTAGGCGGTGTAACCGGTAACCTGTTCGATGGCGTGGCCGAAGGTATGGCCGAGATTCAGCAGCGCGCGGCCGCCCTCGGCGGCGAGCTCGTGTTCGTCGGCGCGCACGATGCCGGCCTTGAGCTGGCAGCAGCGGCGGATGACCGCCGGCAGGTCCGCGTGCGCCGGCGTAAGGACGGTTT
>Ga0208512_100076_pt1 | contig 38558 bp, 31 predicted proteins | sample LakWasMet40_LOW7_2_FD_183880 | JGI IMG/M metagenome (GOLD analysis project Ga0208512, IMG submission 183880) | Freshwater sediment methanotrophic microbial communities from Lake Washington under simulated oxygen tension - Sediment Metagenome... | ecosystem: Environmental > Aquatic > Freshwater >...
TCGGGGCGGGCCAGGCGCTCACGCATGACCTGGGCGGCCTGCTCGGCGGGGATCAGGTTGCCGTCGTTGTCGGTGAAGCCCATCGCCCCCTGCTGGGTCTCAAGGTAGCGCAGGCCCTCGGCCCCGAAGGCCTTCATGGTCTCGACGAGGATCTCGCAGCCGACCGCGAGGTTCTGGTGCAGCTGGCCCGTGCGGGGCCAGATCCAGGTGAAGAACTCGTCGCGGCCTTCGCCCGGACGGTCGAGCCGCAGCGAGTCGAGCCAGCCCTGCTTGTGCTCCGGCGCGAGCTGGTCGAGGCGGGTGTAGTCGGCGCGCACGGCCGCATCCAACTGTTCATAAGCGTAGCGGCGGATGGTGTGGTAGAGCACCAGCGGCACGCCGGTGTCGATCCCGGCGGTGAACTTCGTGCGCGTGTAGAAGTTGTCGCCGCCGTTGCGCGCCGGGTCGGTGGCGATGGCATACCACCACTCGGCCCGGATCGCGCCACCGAGGTGGTTGTGCAGGTCGCCGCCCTTGGGCAGCGCATACAGGAAGGTGTAGAGCTCCGCCGGCTTGGCGGTCCGCTTGATTTCCTCGAAGCGGCCGGAAAAATCGCCGCCGAAAGCCCGGCCGGCCAGACAGGCGGCCGCCAGAAGAAGAGTGTAGCGCATATGCAATTACGACGCCGGGCCGTGTTGCGCGGCAACCATTATTTTCCCGCCGGTGGCGACGGAACGTAATTGCCTGAGGTTCGCATTCGGTGCATGCATGGGCCCCGGAACCCCAACCCACCAATGCCCCACCATACCCTGTCGAGACTGCTCGTCCTCGCCGCGCTCACCGCCGGCGCAGTTTTTGCCCAAGAAAAAGCCACCCCGGCCGAAACCACCAGCACCGCCGACCCCGAGGTTCTCCAGCTGGAGAAATTCTCGGTCAACGGCGTGCCCATCGACCAGGTCGTGCTGCCGACGGCCCGGCCGTTCAACTCGGTCTACGGTTTCGACCGCAGCATCCTGGATACGCCGCGCAACGTGACGATCATCTCGCGCGAGCAGCTGACCTCGATCAGCATCCAGGACGTGCGCGATTTCTCCAAGCTCACCGCCAGTTCCTACACGCGCAGCAACTTCGGCGCGCCCACCACGCCCGACATCCGCACGCAGATCGCCGACACCTTCCTCAACGGCATGCGCATCGGCCTCAGCAGCAACGGCAACGGCCTGCCGGTGAACTTCAACTCGGTCGAGTCGGTCAACATCGTGAAGGGCCCGGCCACCGCGATCTTCGGCGCCTCGCAATACATCGGCGGCTACGCCGATCTCATCACCAAGCGCCCGGTGTTCGACGGGGCCAAGGGCTTCGTTTCCGGCACGGTGGGCTCCTACGACACCTACCGCTGGACCTTTGACTACGGTGCGCCGGTGTCGGACAAGGTGGCCTACCGCATCAGCTATTCCGGCGAGGACTCGGGCAGCTACTATACAGACGGCTACAAGCAGACCCAGGCACTCTACGCGGCGATGACCTACCGCCCGAACAACCGCTACGATCTCTTTGTCAACACGGAGGCCTTCTACGCGGAATACACCGAGAACTTCGGCATCAACCGCGTCACGCAGGACCTGATCGACCACGGCCTTTACCAGACCGGCGTGAACAACAATCCCGCGCCCAACTTCGGCATCGCGCCGGTCACGGGCTATGTCGACTCGACCGGCACGCCCATCGACTTCGGCAACATCAATGTCGTCGCCGGCACGCCGGCCGCGCAGTCCGACCCGCAGAATTCCCGCTGGGTCGTCTCGGGATTTCCCGCCGTCAACCGTATCGCCACCGGGCCCGTGGTGAAGATCGACCGGAGCAACCGCCTGCTGCGCCCGGGCGATGATTCCAACGGTTTCAGCTTCAACGCCCAGGCCATCCAGAACTGGCATTCCTCGCCGGACCTGAACGTCGCGAACAACACCATGTTCCGCTACGTCCGCCGCAACACGCTGTCGTCCTATTCCTACTCGGAGATCATCGACCCGAGCTGGAGCGTCGAGAACCGCACGGAGTTCCGGTTCTCGAAGGGGGACTGGCAGATCAACACCGGCTTGGCCCTGCGCTACCAGTTCGTCGAGGCCTACAACGACTTCTTCAACGAGCCGGCCAACGTGTGGGACCTGACCAAGGACCACAGCTTCATGAATTACTTCAACTCGGTGAACAACCCGAACCCCTTCACCCAGATCCCAGTCCCGGGCTGGCCCGGCCGCTATTACACGCCCGACAATGGCGACTCCGGCATCTCGAAGGTGTTCACGTCCTCGCCCTTCGTGCAGGCCAACTGGAAGATCACCGACCGCCTCACCCTCGATGCCGGCGCCCGCGTCGACATCATGAATGCCGATTTTCACATCGACTGGAACAACGTCATCATCGGGCGCCAGAGCATCGCGGACAAGGTCACGGTCGGCCTGCCCAACTACAACGCCAGCCTTGGCTACAAGCTGACGAAGACGCTCTCGGCCTACGCCACCTACAACTACAGCCAGAACCCGGTCGGTGCGAACGGCAACGGCGGCGGCGTCACCACCACGGGCAACACGAAGTTCTTCAACGCCAACCTGCGCAACGAGGCCATCCTCATGGAGGCCGGCTTCAAGCAGAGCTACGATGACGGCAAGGGCTACATCAGCCTGGCCGTCTTCCAGCAGAACCGCGACGACCTCCAGCAGGACCGCTCGACGGTGCGCTTCGAGACCCGGGGCTTCGAACTCGAGGGCAGCTACCAGCCGAACAAGCACCTCTACCTGACGGGCGGCTTCTCCTACCTCGATTCGACGGTCAACACCGGCCAGTTCGACGTCGGCAACACCTCGCTCACGCCGCCGACCTCGCGCTTCTTCATCCTGGGTCCCGGCGAGCATCCCCGCCAGGGTGTGCCCAAGCAGCTGGTCAACGCACTGGCCACCTACAAGTGGGACAACGGCTTCGGCGTGACGGCCAACGTCGTCTACACGAGCAAGATCAACAACAACGTCGTCGGCAACCTGGTCATCCCAAGCCAATATACGCTCGACCTGACCGCGTTCTACAACGCGAAGGACTGGGAGTTCCGCTTCGCGGTCCTCAACGCCACCGACGAGGAAAACTGGAGCGCGCCCAATGCGGTCTATGGCAACGAGTCCATCGTGGCCGAGTTGCCGGTGCACTTCGAGGCGACCTTCAAATACAAGTTCTGAGCCGCGAGCGCGGTTGATTACCGAGCAGCGGCCGCCCGGCCGCTGCTCTTTTTTTGCCCAGGCGCCTCAGCTCAGCAGCCCGCGCAGCAGGTGCAGGGCGAAGATCGCGGCGAGCACGTAGGTCAGCGTGGAGGCCTGCCGCGCCCGGCCCGTGGCGAGGTGGAGGACGGCGTAGGCGATGAGGCCGAGGCCGATGCCCTCGGCGATGCTGAAGCTCAGCGGGATGCCCGCGATGATCAGGAAAATCGGCGCGGTCTCGGCGAAGTCGTCGAGTTTCAGCTGCGCCACCGACTGGAACATGAAGATGCCGACGATCACGAGCGCCGGCGCCGTGGCGATGGCGGGGATGGCAAGGATCACGGGGGTGAGGAACAGCGCGAGGAGGAAGAGCACGGCGGCGGCCGCGCCGGTCAGGCCGGTGCGGCCGCCGGCCTCGACGCCCGAGGCGGACTCGATGTAGCTGACGACCGTCGAGGTGCCGAAGAGCGAGCTGAGGATCGCGGCGATCGAGTCGGCCACGAGCGCGCGGCCGGCCTTGGGCAGCTTGCCGTCTTTGTCGAGCAGGCCGGCACGCTGCGTGACGCCGATCAGGGTCCCGATGTTGTCGAACATGTCGACGAGCAGAAGGGTGAGGATGATGGGCAGGGCCTTGGCGAAATCGTGCAGCAGCAGGTCGAAGTTCAGCTGCAGCATCGTCGGCAGCGGCGACGCCGGCAGCGAGAACAGCGAGCCGGGCAGCGAGGTGATGCTGCCACCCTTGCCGTTGGAGACGAAGAGTCCGACCAGCGTGACCGCCAGGATGGAGAGGATGATGGCCCCGGGGATGCGCCGGGCCACGAGGACGGCGGTGAGCAGGATGCCGCCGAAACATAGCAGGACCGAGGGGGTGCCGAAGTCGCCGTGCGTGACGAAGGTGGCCGGGCTGGCCACGACGATGCCGCCGTTCTTCAGGCCGATGAAGGCGATGAAGAGGCCGATGCCGCAGGTGATGGCCAGCTTCAGCTGGTGCGGGATGGCGGCGATGATCTTCTCGCGCACGCCGGTGACGGACAGGCCGAGAAAGATGACGCCGTTGACGAACACGAGGCCGAGGGCGGATTGCCACGAGACGCCCAGCCCGAGGCAGACTGTGAAGGCGAAGTAGGCGTTGATGCCCATGCCCGGGGCGAGGGCCAGCGGGTAGTTGGTCATGAACCCCATGATCAGGGTGCTGACGGCGGCGGTGAGCGCGGTGACGGTGATCAGGGCGGCCTGCGGCATGCCTGCGGCGGAGAGGATGGCGGGGTTGACCGCAAGGATGTAGGCCATCGCGGCGAACGTCGTCGCGCCGGCGGCGAGTTCGCGGCCGACGGTGGTGCCGTTCTGGTCGAGCTTGTAGAGGCGGTTCAGCATGGGGATTTATTTGGCCGGGGCGGACGGCGGGGTGGATTCGTAGACCTTCCAGCCGTCGACCAGCGCGTGCACGACGCGGCTGCCGACGGCATGGGCGGCCTCAAGGGAGGGGAGAAAGGCGGAGTAGTGGCCGATGTCCTCGCCGCTCAGGCTCTGGGCGGCGGTCAGGCCGGGCGGCTGGAGGTCGAAGTTGGAGCCGGTGCGGAGGACCAGCACACGGTTGACGTCGGCGCGGCCGGCGCGGGTGAGATTGGTCAGGGCGCGGAGCGTGCCGGTGTCCTCCATCGCGGTGGTCACGTAGTTGCCGCGGCCCTCGGTGTAGTAGGCGACCCAGTCGTTGGCCCACTGGTTCAGCAGCTTGCCGTGCCAGTAAGTGCTGGAGGCGAGGTTGGAGCCGATCAACACGGAGGGCGGCTGCAGGGCCTTCGGGTGCTCGGAGTAGCGGGCGCGGAAGCCGCGGATCGAATCGGTGTCGGCCAGCGGCGTGTCCTTGGTGAGCTGGTAGGCCCAGTGCAGCAGGCCGGGGTTCAGCTGGTAGCAATTGTCGCCCCGCTCCTCCAGGGGCTGCATGGGCAGCTGATAGGGTTTCTTCTTCCGGATCGGGATGTAGCCCGTTTTCCAGTCGGCCGGGATTTCGCGGGCGTCGATCTCGTGGCCGAGGTCGCCCTCGACGGCGTAATCCGTCCACACGGCCGAGCCGACCGACGCGTCGGCGGGGTCGATGCCCGCGATGCCGGCGACGAGCCAGTAGCTCTTGGAAAGATCGAAGCGCGGGTCCAGGCCGAGCGCCATGATCGTGGCGGCGGCGTTGCTGTTGCCCATGCCCGTGACCACGCCGATGACCGAGCCGTCGGCATTGGCGCGCACGGCGCGGTAGCCGGCGGGGAGCGGAAGGGTGCGGACCAGCTGCTCGCGCTCGGCCCATAATTGGAATTCCCCCGGGGCGTCGCCGGTGTCCTCGCCGCGCTCGAACATGGCGACGATGACGACCTTCGGGCGGATGATCTCGGCGGCGGCGGGCAGCGCGGTCGCGAGTGCGGCGAGCCCCGCGACGGCGCGCAGGACCAGGATGGGCGGAAGCATTGGCGCCAGTCAGCAGGGTTCATACCGCGACGGCAATTTTTAATCTCTCCCAAACCCCGGGGACGGTGGCACATGGCTTGCTTTAAGGCCTGCCGGATCAAACCGCCCATAACACCACATATGAACACCAACTTGCTACGCACGTCGCTGGCCGTGCTGCTTGCCACCACCTCGCTCATCCGTTTGTCAGCGCAAACGGCCACCTCCGCCCCGGCTTCCGACGAGGTGCTCGAGCTCGAGCGCTTCAAGGTCATCTCCGGCGTGCCGGTGGAGCAGCTCGTGCTGCCCATTGCCCGCCCGTTCAACTCCGTGTTCGGCACGGACGACAACATCATCGACGTCCCGCGCAACGTCACGATCATCTCCCGCCAGCAGCTGAGCGACATCAGCATCACCGACGTGCTCGATTTCTCGAAGCTGACCTCAAGCGCGTTCACCACGACCAACTTCGGCGCGCCCTCCAACGCCAGCATCCGCGGCCAGTCGGCCGACGTGTTCCTGAACGGCGTGCGCTCCCGCATCACCTCCAACGGCAACGGCCTCCCGATCGACTTCAACTCCGTCGAGTCGGTCAACATCGTGAAGGGCCCGGCCACCGCGGTGCAGGGCACCTCGATGTATGTCGGCGGCTTCATCGACCTCATCTCCAAGCGCCCGTATTTTGACGGCACCAAGGGCTCGGTCAGCGTCACCCTCGGTTCCTACGACACCAAGCGCTGGACGCTCGATGTCGGCGGCCCGATCTCCAAGACCGTCGCCTACCGCGTCAGCTACTCGGGTGAGGACACCAAGGGCTATTACCATGACGGCTTCAAGAAGACCCACGCGCTCTACGGCGCCGTCGCGTTCCGCCCGAGCACGAGCTACGATATCTTCATCAACGCGCAGATCTTTGACGCCAACTACACCGAAAACTGGGGCGTCAACCGGGTGACGCAGGACCTGATCGACAACGGGAACTACACCACCGGCATCAACGTCAACAACGGCATCGGCGCCCCGATCTCCGACCCGCAGAACTCAGTGTTCGTCCTGGGCGGCGGCAACACCATCGCCTGGGGCCCCAAGGTGCAGGCCAACCGCCACGTGCGCCTGCTCATGCCGGGCAACGACTCGAACGGCGTGGAATACAACCTCCAGGCGATCCAGACCCTGAAGGTCTCGCCCACGTTCACGGTCAAGAACACCACGTTCTGGAGCCGCACCAAGCGCGATACCATCAGCACCTACTACTATTCCGAGATCATCGATCCCTCGATCTTCGCCGAGAACCGCACGGAGTTCATCTTCAAGCTCGACAAGGGCACCCTCAACACGGGCCTCGACCTCCGCTACCAGCGCGTGAAGGCCTATGACGACTACTTCTTCGAGCCGGCCAACGTCTGGGACCTGACGAAGGACCACAACTTCATCAACGTCTATAACTCGAATGCCTTCCGCAACGGCGGCAGCGGTTTCCCGGTCCCCGGCTGGCCCGGTCGCTTTGCCCAGCCCGGTCTCTTCAACGGCGATACCAATGATTCCAAGGGCACCACGGTCGGGCCGTTCGCCCAGGGCACCTGGAACGTCAACGAGAAGTTCAGCATCGTGGGCGGCGTCCGCTACGACTATTTCAAGGCCGAGGTCCGCGAGCCGCTCCTGCCGCCGTTCCCGGAGGCCGAGATCGACGTCTGGCTGCCGAACTACAACGCTTCGCTGGTCTACAAGCCGACCAAGACCTCCAGCGTCTACTTCACCTACAACTACTCGAAGAACACCTCCGGCGCGGTCGGCAACGGCGGCGGCATCACGGGGTGGGGCGCCAGCGGCCTCGACAAGGAGCTCTTCCAGCAGCCCAGCACGCTTTATGAACTCGGCACCAAGTATGCCCTGGCCGGCAACACGGTGTTCCTGAACTTCGCGGTCTATGACCAGAAGCGCACGTCCAAGAGCACCAGCTCCACGGTCATCCAGGAATACCGCTACAAGGGCTTCGAGGCGGAGCTGAACTACCAGCCGAACAAGCACCTCTACGCCACGCTGTCCTACTCCTACATCGACGCCGAGGCCTCGGCCGGCTTCCAATACGGCCTCTTTGGCGGCGTGACCGAGATGCCCCCGGGCAACCCCGGCTCGACCGTGCCGATCGGCACGGTGACCAAGGTCTCCGGCCTCCCGTCCCACCTCTTCAACGGCCTCATCTCCTACACCTTTGACAACGGCTTCGGTGTCACCGCCAACACTGTCGTCACCGGCGAGATGAACAACAACACCGCGGGCACCCTCGTCATCCCGGTGCAATACACCCTCGATGTGGGCGCGTCCTACAAATACAAGACCTGGGACTTCCGTGCCAACGTCCTGAACGTCACCAACGAGGAGAACTGGTCGCCGCCGAACGCCGTCTACGGCAACGGCTCGATCCTCGCGCTGCCCGGCACCCAGGTGCAGTTCTCCGCCAAATACAGCTTCTGAGCCGGCCTTCGGCCTGATCTGGCAAACCTCGCCGCCGGGAGCTTGTCTCCCGGCGGTTTTTTTATTCCCCTCCCGCATGCGCTCCCCACTCCTGTTGTTGCTCGCCGTGTGCCTCGCCCTCACCGCCCGCGCCCAGCACGCGCTGGTCCTCCAGTCCGACTTCGGCACCAAGGACGGCGCCGTCGCCGCCATGCGCGGCATCGCCTTCGGCGTCTCGCCGGGCCTCACGATCCTCGACCTCAGCCACGAGAACACGCCCTACGACATCTGGGAGGCCGCCTACCGGCTGAAGCAGGCCGCCGAGTTCTGGCCCGCCGGCACCGTGTTCGTCTCGGTGGTCGACCCGGGCGTCGGCACCGAGCGCGCCTCCATCGTGCTCCGGACGAAAAGCGGCCACTATTTTGTCGGCCCGGACAACGGCACCTGGACTCTCGTCGCCGAGGAACTGGGCGTCGCCGCCGTGCGGCGCATCGACGAGAAGGTCAACCGCCGGCCCGGCTCGGAGAAAAGCTACACCTTCCACGGCCGCGACATCTACGCCTTCGTCGGCGCCCGCCTGGCTTCCGGCACGATTACCTACGAGCAGGTCGGCCCGTTGCTCGAGCCCAGGGTCGTAAGCCTGCCTTACGAGCGCGCCTCCGTCGCCGGGGGCGTGCTGAAGGGCACGATCCCGCAGATCGATTTTCATTACGGCAATGTCTGGACGAACATCCCCGACGGGTTCTTCAACGAGTTGAAGCCGGCCTACGGCGACCGGTTCAGCGTCGTGATCTTCCATGACGGCAAGGAGGCCTACCGCGGCGTGGTCCCCTATGTGCGGACCTTCGGCGACGTGACGCAGGGCGAGCCGCTGCTCTACCTGAACAGCCTGCTCAATGTCAGTTTCGCGCTCAATCGCGGCAGCTTCTCGGCCAAGCACGGGCTTTCCTCGGGCGGAGACTGGACGGTGCGGATTGAGCGCGCTCCCTAGGTTGCTGGCCCGGCGCCTGCTAGTGTCAGCCCATGGAAGTCCTGCCCCCGCCGGTCACGCCGGATAAATCGCCGCAGATCGTCTACGGGCTGGAGGAGCGCATCCCGCCCGGGCCGGCTGTGCTGGTGGGTGCGCAGCATGTCTCGGCCATGGTGGTCGGCACCATCACGCCGCCGCTGATCCTGGCCGGGGTGCTCAAGTTTTCGCCGGCCGACACCGCCTACCTGGTCAGCATCGCGCTGCTGGCCTCGGCCTGCGGCACCTGGTTGCAATGCCGCCAGCGCGGTCCGGTCGGCTCCGGCCTGCTGAGCGTCACGGGGACGAGTTTCGCCTTTCTCCAGCCGCTGACGCTCGCCGGCCAGGCGGGTGGGCTGGCGCTCATGATGGGCATGTCCTGCGTCACGGCACCGCTGCTGATCGTGCTTGCGCCGTTTGTCTCCCGGTTGCGCCGGGTCTTCACGCCGCTGGTCTCGGGCGTCGTGGTGCTGCTTATCGGGACGTCGCTCATCCCGACGGCGTTTTATGGCCTGGCCACCCCCGTGCGGCCGGATGCGCCGGTGTGGTCGGGCTTCGCCATCGGACTGGTGGTCGTGGCGGTGATCGTGGCCGCGCAGGCCACGGGGCGTGCGTGGGCAAGGATCGCGGGTGCTGCGTTGGGGGTGATTGCGGGCTGCGTGCTTTGCGGCCTGTTCGGCGGCCTGCATCTGCCGGATCCCGGCACAGGCGCCTGGTTCACCGTGCCGCGGTTGTTGCCGCATGGCTTTGCCTTTGATTGGAAATTCGTGCCGCCCTTCGTGTTCATCTACCTGGTCTCGATGCTGGAGGCGATCGGGGACATTACCGCAACCTCGCAGCTCTCCGGCCTGGAAACCAAGGGTCCGGCACACTGGCGGCGTTTGTCGGGCGGGGTGCTGGCGGATGGTGTCACGAGCACCGTGACCGGGCTCTTTGGCGGTTTTCCCAGCGCGACGTATGCGCAGAACAACGGGGTCATCCAGATCACAGGCGTGGCCAGCCGGCGCGTGGGCTATGTAATGGCCGTGATCTTGCTCGTGCTCGGGCTGGTGCCGGCGGTCGGGCGTTGGATCACGGTCCTGCCGCCGCCGGTGCTGGGCGGGCTGGCGTTGATGATGTTCGGCCTCGTGGCGGTGGCGGGTGTGCGCCTGCTCGTCAGCGCGGGACTGGGCCAGCGCGAGGGCGTAATCGTGGCGCTGTCGCTCGGCATTGGCCTCGGGCTGCCGACGCAACCGGCCCTGCTCGCCAGTCTGCCCGGCTGGCTGCATTCGCTGCTGGAGTCAGGCATTTCGGCGGGCGGGTTGACGGCTTTGTTGCTGAACCTGCTCTGGCGGGCGCCGCGGACGGAGGAGTGAGTTCCCGGCTTGCCCGGATGGCGGCTCCGGTGGAACGTGGGGCGTGCCCATCGTTGACGCCCATGTGCATCTTTATCCTCCGGAGGTGAACCGTGACCCGGCGGGTTGGGCCACGGCACACCGTGAGGGACATTGGGCGGAACTGTGCACCCGCCGGCGGAAGGACGGTAAACCCGTGCAGACTTTCCCGTCGGTGGACCAATTGCTGCGCGACATGGACGCGGCCGGAGTGGCGAAAGCCGTGCTGCTCGGCTGGTATTGGGAGAACCATGAAAGCTGCGTGACGCAGAACAAATTCTACGCCGACTGCATCCGGGCGCATCCTGACCGGCTCGCGGCCTTTGCCACCGTGCAACCCCGGGCCGGGATCGTGGCGTTTGCGGAAGCGGTGCGGGCGATGGACGACGGGCTGGCCGGCTTTGGCGAACTGTCGCCGCACTCCCAGCACTTTGCGATCGATGACCCGGTGTGGCGGCAGATCCTGCTGCTCGCGGCCGAGTGGAAGGTGCCGGTGAATCTGCACGTAACCGATCCGGCGAGCCGCGCTTATCCGGGACGAGTGGAGACGCCGCTCGGGGATTTCACGCGGCTGGCGCGGGAGTTTCCGGCCACGACCTTCGTCCTGGCGCACTGGGGCGGGGGACTGGCCTGGTCGGCGGAAACAGCGGCGTTGCCCAATGTCTGGTTCGACACCGCGGCTTCACCGCTGCTCTACGGAACCGACGTGTGGGCGAAGGCGGAGGGCGGCCGGGTCCTGTTCGGTTCAGATTATCCGCTGATCCTCTATCCGCGGACTGACATTGTGCCGGGCTTCGGCGGTTTGATCGCGGAGGCGAAAGGGACCGGAGCCACGGAGGCGGTGCTGGGCGGGAATGCGCTTGGATTACTTGGCCTGTAACACCAACGGCACGACCGCACTGTTCGCGTCAGGCAGAATGATCTGCAAACCCGTCGTGAGGCCCGAAGGCAATGAAACGGGAATGGTCAGCACCGGCAGGCCGCCCAAGCTGGCGGGCGCGGTGAGGGTGAGCAGTGCCTTGCGGGCCTCGGGCGTGCAGTCGGCCTTGCGCAGGGCGGGGAAGGGCGTGGCGGGAAGAACGAGATAGTCGTAACTGGCGAAATATTGCCGGAGGGCCAGTCGAACACGCGCAAAGGTCGCGGCCGCCCCGGCGAGTTGGTCGGCGGTGTAGCGACCGCCATCGCTGAAGCGCTGCCAGATGCCTGGTTCGTAGTTTTCTTGGTAGGGCGCCAGCCAGTCGCGGTGGACGGCGTGGGCTTCGTGCAGCGCCATCACCGTGTAGGCCTCGATGGCTCCCTGCCAGGAGGACAGGAGGGCGCTGGTCGTTGCCTGATCGGCCGGGTTGGCGAACGCCGCCGCCGCGCGGTCGCAGGCGGCGGCCGTCTCGGAATCGAAGAATGGGCCGAACGCGGCGGCCGGCAGATAGCAGCCGCGCGGTTCCTTGCCTGGCTCAGGCGGGCCAACCAGCGCCGTCACGGCGGCCAGCATGTCGCCGGCGTCGGCGGTGAACCAGCCCGCCGTGTCGAGTGAAGGCGACAACGGCATGGCGTCGCGGATGAAGGCGTCGCCGGGACTCAGGCGGAAGCCATACAGGCCGCAGAACGAGGCGGGCACCCGCACGGAGCCACCCGTGTCGGTGCCGATGGCGAACGGCACGACGCCGGCCGCGACGAGGGCTGCCGAGCCGCTGCTCGATCCGCCGGTGAGGCGGTCCGGAAAACGCGGGTGCGGGCAGTCGCCATAGTGGGAGTTGTCGCCGAAAAGCCCGGCGGCGAATTCAACCAGGTGCGTCTTGCCGGCGCAGGCTGCGCCGAGTTCGCGCAAGCGGAGGGCGAGGGCGCTGTCGCGTGACGGCGTGCCGCGGGCCGAGTTGAGAAAGGTCGAGCCGGCGTTCGTCGGCACCGCGGCCAGGTCGAACAGGTCCTTCAGCACGTAGGGCACGCCGTGCAGCGGCTGGCTGGCGGGATGGGAGCCCAACTCGGCGGCGAGATCGGGTTCCGGACGTAGCCAGGCGACGGCGGCGGCCCGCAATTTTTTCGGCAGGACGGCGACGCGGGCATGGACTGTGTGCGCGGCGTCGCGCGCTGACATGGATTGCCACGCCACGAACGGCAAAGTGGCTGGCGTTTTGGGCGCGTTTGTGTCCATTCGGGGGCATTCATGGAGCCTGCCGCGCCCATCGTCAAATTTACCTCGCTGAAAAAGCGTTACGGGACGGGTCCGCTGATTTTGGACGACATCAACCTGGCCGCGGCGCCGGGCGATTTCATCAGCCTGATCGGGCCGAGCGGATGCGGCAAATCGACAATCCTCAAGCTGGTTTCCGGGCTGAGCCCCGGGACGGAAGGCGGGTTGGAGGTGCTCGGCACCACGCCCAAGCAGGCGCGCGACCGGCAGGCGTTCATTTTTCAGGACGCCACGCTGCTGCCTTGGCTCACGGCGCAGCGGAACGTGGAGCTGCCGCTGCGGTTGCGTGGCATGGCCGCCGGCGAGCGGGCGGCCAAGGCGCAGGAGATGCTTTCGCTGGTCGGGTTGGATGCCGTGCGCGATTATTACCCGCGGCAACTGTCCGGCGGCATGAAGATGCGCGTGTCGATCGCCCGGGCCCTGACACTCTCGCCGCAGCTGCTGCTCCTTGACGAACCCTTTGGCGCGCTGGACGAAATGACGCGCAACCGCCTGAACGAGGAGCTGCTGGCCCTGCGCGAAAGTTCGCGCTTCACGGCGCTCTTCGTGACGCACTCGGTGAGCGAGGCGGTCTTTCTCTCGAACCGCGTCCTCGTGATGGCGGCCAACCCGGGACGTTTCCATGCCGAGGTGAAGGTTGATTTCCCGTATCCGCGCGTCCCGGCGTTGCGCGCCCGGCCGGACTTTCAGGCCAAGGTGAATGAGGTGTCGCAGCTGCTGCACCAGGTGGAGGAGGTCGTCGGCGCATGAAAAAGATTCCGCCGCTCTGGCTGTGGGTGCTGCCCGTCGTGAGCGGGTTGCTCTTCGTCGCGCTGTGGTATGGCGTGCGGACCGCGAGCGGCCTGCAGAGCTGGATCCTGCCGACGCCGATGGAGATCCTCACGGCGGCATGGCAAGAGAAGGCGCGGTTGCTCGCGGCGGCCGGCAACACCGCGGTCGGCGCCCTGGTTGGGTTCCTGCTCGCCGGGACGCTGGGTTTCGCCACCTCGCTGCTGCTCGGTGTGTCGCGGTCGCTGCGGGCCGGTCTCTACCCGTGGCTGCTGGTGCTGCAGATGACGCCCGTCATTGTGCTGACGCCCATCATCATGCTCTGGGCTGGGCCGGGCCTGCCGGGCATCGTCACGGTCACCTGGCTCATCAGCTTTTTCCCGATCGTCGCGAACATGACCCAGGGGCTGCTCTCGACCGACATGAACCACGTGGCGCTTTTCCGGATGGCCAACGCCACGCGGGTGCAGGAGATGCTGCTGCTCCGCGTGCCGTCGGCCATGCCGTATTACCTCGCCGGCCTGCGCATTGCCGCGACGCTGGCGCCGATCGGGGCGATCTTTGGCGAATACATGGTCGGCAACTCCTCCGGCGGCACGGGCGGGCTCGGCTTCCTGGTCTACAGTTACAATACCCAGATCAAGATACCGGCACTGTTTGCGACGGCGTTGACCAGCTGCCTGCTGGGCTTCATCTTCGTGGCAGCCGTCTCCTGGTTGAACCGGGCGGTGCTCCACAAGTGGCACGATTCCTTTGAACGCAACGATCACTGATGTGACCTTTCGCCGGACCATTCTTCCGCTCCTCCTGGCCGCGGTCGCGCTCCTCGCGGGCTGCGGCAAAAAGACCGGGACGGCCGCGGGTCCGGCCGCATTGGTCAAGGTCCGTTTCCAGACCGACTGGTTCCCGCAGCCGGAGCACGGCGGCTATTACCAGGCGCTGGCCAAGGGGTATTACGCCGCGGAGGGGCTCGACGTGGAAATCCTGCCGGGCGGGCCGAATGCGCAGGTGATGAGCGCCGTGGCGATCGGCCGGGCCGAGCTGGGCATGACCAACGGCGACGATGTCATCGTGGCGGTCGCGCGCGGCGTGCCGGTGAAGATGGTCGGCGCCGAGATGCAGCGCGACCCGCAGGGCATCCTGTTCCACACCGATCACCCGTTGCGGGATTTGAAGGACCTCGAGGGCAAGACCCTCATGGCCGGCGCCGGCTCTACGTGGCTTGAGGTGGCGCGCAAGAAACTGGGCGTGAAGTTCAACCTGCTCCCGCTGGTCGGCGACCTCGCGCGGTTCATGAACGACAAGACCTTCGTCCAGCAGTGCTTCGTGACCAACGAGCCCTTCTTCGCCCGGGAGCGCGGTGCCAGCGTCGGGGCCCTGCTCATCGCCAGCGACAGCTACGAGCCCTACCGCGTGATGTTCACGAGCCAGAAATTCCTCGCCGAACACCCTGACGTGGTCGCGAAATTTGTCCGCGCCAGCGTGAAGGGCTGGGTGGACTACCTTGGCGGCGACCCCGCGCCCGCCAATCAACTGCTGGCCACGAAGCGCAACGACCTGTCGCCCGAGTTCATGGCCTACAGCATCAAGGCCATGAATGACTACAAGCTCGTGAGCGGCGATCCGGCGAAGGGCGAGTTTGCCGGCCAGCTCACGGCCGCGCGCCTGCAGAAGCAGATCGCCCTGCTGCAGGAGGTCGGCGTGCTCGACAAACCGGTCGCCGTGGGCGACGTTGCCACCTTCGAATTCATCCCCAAACCCTGACATCCCCATGAGCATCGAAGCCAAACTCGCCGAACTCGGCCTCAAACTTCCCAATCCGCCCGCCGTCGCCGGCAGCTATGTGCCGTATGTCCGCACCGAAAACCTGCTCTATCTCGCCGGCACCATCAGCTCGTTCAACGGCGAGATGACGCACACCGGCCAGGTCGGCAAGGAACAGACCGTGCAAGCCGGCTATGAGTCGGCGAAGATCTGTGCTCTCAATACGCTCGCCAACATCAAGGCCGCCGCAGGCAGCCTCGACAGCGTGAAGCGGTTCATAATGGTCAACGGCTTTGTCAACGCCGTCGACGGCTTCACCGACAGCCCGGCCGTGATCAACGGCGCCTCGGAGCTTTTTGGCAAACTCTACGGCGACGCCGGCAAACATGCCCGGGCGGCCGTGGCGGTCTGCGGCCTGCCCAAGGGTTCGACGGTCGAGATCCAGGTGATCGTCGAGCTGGAAGGACACCGCTTGGAGCGCGGCACGACGACGGGGTGAAAAGTGTAGGGCGCTTGCCCTCAAGCGTCCGGGCCGTTGCGGCAGCGGCCCCTGCCGGCAAAGGCGGGACACCGATCCCGCCTCACAGCTTCTTCGTCAAAACCTTCGAGTTCCGTCCGCTGTCCTCGTAGGCCTTGAGCCGTGACTCGGGCAGCGCCTCCTTGTCGGTTTCCTCGAAGCCGACGACGGAGGTGAAGAAGGTGAAGGCCTGCGTCGAGAGCGCGATGATGTTCGTCGCGCCGCGCTCCTTGGCCATCAGGCAGGCGTAATCGACCATCTTCTTGCCGATGCCGCGGTGATGGTAGAAGGGCATGACGTAGAGCGAGCCGACCTCGGCGAACTTCGGCTTGTCCGTGTAGAACACGAGCGAGACACAGGCGATGATGTTCTCGTCGATCTCGAACACGTAGAACTGATCGACGTTTTTCTCGATGGCCGCCTGGGTGCGGTAGACGAGTTCCTCGCGCTTCACCGCCTGCCGGGTGAGGTTGTAGATGGCGCGCACGTCGCGCTTCGTCGCCTGCCGGATCTGCTGGTATTCGTTGCCGTGGATGAGCGTGCCGACTCCCTCATTGGAGAAGATCTCGTTGAGCAGGCCATCCAGCAGGCGGCCGTCGAGCAGGTGGATGCGCGGCGTGCCGGTCTCGACGGCCTTGACGGCGTGCGCGGCCGGGCTGCGCATGGGCTCGTTGATCGACTCGGGCTTGTCTTCGAGGATGGTCTTGAGGGTGGCGGCGGCGATCTGGTGCTGGAGCTTGCCGTTGACCTCGAGGCCCTCGTTCGGGGTGAGGTAGATGATCTTGGTGGCGTGGAGCGACTCGGCCAGCTCGGCGGCGAGATGGTCGGAGTTGATGCGCAGCGGCCGGCCGTCGCGGTCGAAGCCGATGGGGTTCACGACCGGGATGACGTGGGACTCGATCAGCTGGGTGAGAAACTCCTTGTCGACGCGGTCGACGCGGCCGGTGAACTGGTGGTCGACGCCCTTGATGATGCCGAGGGGGGCGGCGCGGACGGCGTTGGTCAGCGCGGCCTTCAGGCCGTTCTGCGTGAGGCCCTCGATGATGAGATGCGTGACGCGGGACGAGGCGCGGATCGCGAGGTCCAGGGTGGCGGCGTCCGCCACGCCCTTGCCCTGCACGTCGGTGATCGGGATGTTGCGCGTCCGGGCCAGCTCCGCGAGCTGGTGGCCGATGCCGTGGATGATGATGATCTTGATGCCGAGGCTGCGGAGCACGGCGATATCGATCAGGATGTTCGGGAAATTGTCATCGGCCACGATGATGCCGTCGAGCGCGATGACAAAGGTCTGGCCCTGAAACCGGGGGACGTATTTCAGGATGCCGCGCAGGTCGGTGGGCTTGATGTCGGAGCCGTTGCTCATGGATGCAGGTGCGCTTTAATCGGGCATCTCGTCCCGCGCGTCAATCGATTGTTGCGCCTCAGCGGACGGTGAACGACCACGCGGCGGCGGGGCCCTTGGCGACGAGGCGGACCGAGTAGCGGCCGGGCGGCAGCTGTGCGGTGGAGAAATTCACGCAGTAGGTCGAGTCGCTCCAGCGGTTCATCAGGGCCTTGCCGGGCAGGGGCTCGGTGCTGGGAATGAGGACGAGGTCGTTGCCCTTGCGGTAGAGGGTCAGGTCGCCGACCTGGGCCTTCTGGCTCGGGACGCTGGCGGTGAAGTAGGCGCTGTAGTCAGACCCGTGCGCCACGCCGGCCGGAGCCACGACGCGGTCGATGGTGTCAACCAGCTTGGGTTGCTCGGCGAAATTGGGGGCCAGGTCGAGGCCAAGGCCGACGGCGGCCCGGGTGATGGCGGCGGGGGTATCATCCACCGAGGGCTTCTCGACCGGGCGGCGGGAATCGACGGGCAACTTGTGCCAGCCGGCGGCCAGCAGGCGGGCGGTGGTGGCCCGGTCCTGGGCGTCCTGGTAGGGACGGTAGGCCTTCCCGGGTTTGCGGAAATAGAAGTTAACCGCCGTGTAGCCGGCCGCGAAAACCACGATGGCCACCACGATCCATTTCATGGGCCAGGGTTTGGGGGTGGGGCGGGCGGTCATGCCGGGACTTATCGCGGGGCGGGGCGGTGGGGCGCAAATACATTTGCGCCGCCCCGGCCGAGTTGTTCTCGTCCGGGTTCACATGAAATATTGGTCGCAGACGTTCATTCCGACACTGAAGGAAAGCCCCGCCGACGCCGAGATCGCGTCGCACAAGCTGCTGTTGCGCGCGGGCCTCGTGCGCAAGCTGGGCGGCGGCCTTTACACCTACATGCCGGCCGGCCTGCGCGTCGTGCAGAAGATCAGCCAGCTCTGCCGCGAGGAGATGGACCGCGAGGGCGCCATCGAGCTCTCCATGCCTTTTATCCACCCGGTCGAGAACTGGGTGGACGGCCCCCGCTGGTCCGCCGCGCGCGAGATCATGTATCGCGTCGATCATGCCGGCGCCGGCAAGGGCCGCGCGAAGGAGCCGGAGTTCGTCCTCGGGCCGACCCACGAGGAGGTCATCACGCCGCTCGTGAAGTCCGAGATCACCAGCTACCGCGACCTGCCCAAGAATTTCTACCAGATCGGCACCAAGTTCCGGAACGAGATCCGCCCGCGCTATGGCCTGATGCGCGCCCGTGAGTTCATCATGAAGGATGCCTACAGCTTCGACGCGAACGACGAGGGGGCGATCACGAGCTACAACAAGATGAAGCGCGCCTACACGGCGTTCTTCACTCGCTGCGGCCTCAAGACCATCGCGGTCGAGGCCGACACCGGCGTCATGGGTGGCAGCTTCTCGCACGAGTTCATGGTCCCGGCCCCGGTCGGTGACGACGACATCGTCTATTGCGACGAGAGCGGTTACTCGGCCAATCGCGAGAAGGCCACCAGCGGCATCGTGCCGAAGGACCTGGCCGACGCGGCCGCGGCCGGGGCGCTCGAGGAATTTGCGACGCCGGGCATCGTGACCATCGCGGCGCTCGCCGCCGCGCCCTACGGCGTCGCGCCTGACAAACAGTTCAAGACCCTTGTCTACATGGGCGACGGCAAGCCGTTCCTCGTGGTCCTGCGCGGCTGCGACGACCTGGAGGAGGCCAAGCTTGGTTCCCTCGGCTTCCAGCTGTGGCGTCCGGCCACGCCGGAGGAGATCGAGCCGGTCATGGGCGCCAAGCCCGGTAGCCTCGGCACCGTCAAAGGCACCATCAAAAACCCGGGCGCTCTCGCCGGCATCTTCGCCGACTACGCCATCCGTCTCGTCGGTAACGGCACGACCGGCGCCAACAAGGACGGTTTCCACCTGCGGAACGTCAATGTCGTCCGCGACCTTGAGATCACGCGGTTCGGCGACTTCCGCCGCGTTCGCGAGGGCGAGCCCGACCCGAAGTCGGGTCAGCCCCTCAAGATCGCCCGCGCGATCGAGGTCGGCCACGTCTTCAAGCTCGGCACGAAATACTCCGAGAAGTTCGGTGCCGTCTACACCGACGACCAGAAGCAGTCGCACCCGATGGTCATGGGTTGCTACGGCATCGGCATCAGCCGCACGCTGCAGGCCGTGGTCGAGCAGAGCAACGACGCCGATGGCATCATCTGGCCCTGGCACGTCGCCCCCTGGCAGGTGCTGGTAGTCAACCTTGACCCGGCGGACGCCGCGTCGACGGCGCTGTGCCTCAAGCTCGCGCAGGCCGCCGAGTCGGCCGGCGCCGACGTCCTGATTGACGACCGCGCCGAGCGGCCGGGCGTGAAGTTCAAGGATGCCGACCTGATCGGCCTCCCGCTGCGCCTGACCGTGGGCGGCCGCGGCCTCAAGGAAGGCATCTTCGAATTCAAGTGGCGCACATCCAAGGAAGTGCGCAAAGTCGCCATCGCCGAGGCCGAGAGCACGGTCGTCCAGGCGGTGTGCGAGGCAGCCGGCAAGTCCTGATCGTGGGCGAGACAAAAACCAAAAAAACTCCCCGGGCGGCGAAGGCCCCGGCGTCGCAGCGCGCCGAGGTCTGGCGGGTTGTCGTCCTCAACGACCCCGTCAACCGGATGTCCTACGTGGTCATGGTGCTGCGCCGCGTCTTCGGTTTCGCCGAGGAACGCGCCCGCAAGCACATGCTCGAGATCCATGAGCAGGGGCGCTCGGTGCTGTGGTCCGGCACGCGCGAGCAGGCCGAGGCCTATGTCTTCGCCTTGCAACAATGGCACCTGACCGCCGTGGTCCAGCCCGAGCCGGCCGCATGAAACGGGTCGAGATCAAGCTGAACATCAGCGCCGTGGCGCCGCTGCTGGATGTGATCAAGCAGGCGGCGGACGACCTCCGCGGCAATCTGGCGATCCGCGCGACCTTCCCGGAGAACGACGAGGAGTTCAACGAGACCTGGACGTCCGAGCTGCTCGCCGGTCAGAACAGCGACGTGCGCGAGCTGCTCGGCCTGTTCGGCTCGGAATTTTTCGCCGAGGGCAGCATCGCGATCGACTCGCACAACAGCGACTCGCTGCTCCGTGGCTGCTCGGCCCTGCGCATCCAGATCCTGACGCACTGGCTGCAGGGCATCCCGGCCGACCTGCTCGAGGAGGAGGACGTGCCGCCCGAGGCGATCGCCGACGAGGTGCGCGTGCCGTTCGCGGCCTACACCTTCCTCGACCAGGTGCAGAAGATCATCCTCGAGCACCTCGACCCGACGGCGGCGGAGGCCTGAAGGATTCGCATTTGACGGCGGGGGCGGGCGGGGTAGCTTCCTCGCCGACACCCTGTAGTGTTCGAGGTGCTCCACACAACGCTCTTTGCCTTTGCTATAATTTGGGAGCCGCTGACAGGCGGGCTGATGCCAGGCCGTAAACCGGAAGGCAGAAGGTCCGTCGGGTGGTGCCCACCTTTAACTTAAAAAGGACATGAGCCCCGGGGCGCACGGCACAGATGGGGTGTCACTTATTTTACCACGATGAATCCGCTCTACTACTCCCTGCTGCACGTCTTCGCGCTGTTTGTGCTGTCCGCACACACGTTCATGGCCTTCGCCAACCCGGCGCCGGAGAACCGCAAGCGCACGATGATGATCACCGGCATCGCCAGCCTGCTCGCCCTGGTCGCGGCCGGCGGCCTGATGGCCAAGCTCGGCTACTCTTGGGGCAGCGGCTGGGTCATCGTGAAGCTCGTGTGCTGGCTCGGTCTTTCCAGCCTGGCCGGCATCGCCTACCGCCGGCCGCACCTGCGCGGCACGCTGGCCCTGATCGCCCTGGCCCTGACGCTGACCGCCTTGGTGATGGTCTATATCGTGCGGACGATGTGAGTGCGGATACGCTGGTCGGGCTGTGGATTGACGATGCCGGCAAGGTGCACGGCTGCTACGCCACCCCGGCGGGCGGCCGCGAGGAGCGCACGGAGGATTTCAAGCCCTTTGCCTGGCTGGGGGCCGAGACACTGCACGAGGGCGTCAGCTTCGAGCGCCTGAAGGGCGAGGGGGCCTTCAATTGGCTGGCCCATGCGGAGTCGCTGGGAGCCTTCGAGGTATTTTTCAAGGCGGTGCGCGAGGGCGCGGCGATCGACGTGCTCAAGCCCTACGAGAGCCAGTGGCTGCTGCAGAAGCGCGCCCGGTTGTATGCGGACATGAAGTTCGCCGACCTGCGGCGCTGCCAGCTCGACATCGAGACCGGGGCGGCCGAGGCGGGCGCGTTCAGCGACGCGAAGAACCCCGGCGATCGCATCCTGGCCATCGGGCTGCAGTGCGGCCCGCGCCGGGAATTGCTCACGCTCGGCGAGGAAACCGACGCCGGCGAGAAACGGCTGCTGCTGGCGTTCAACGACCTGCTCCGGGAGATGGATCCCGACGTCGTCGAGGGGCACAACATCTTCAAGTTCGACCTCGATTACCTGCGGACCCGCTCGAAGCGTCTCAAGGTGCCGTGCGCGTGGGGCCGGTTCGGGATGACGGCGGAGTTCCGCAACAGCCGCATGAAGGTGGCCGAGCGCTGGATCGATTTTTCCCGCTGCGACATGCCTGGGCGCACGGTCATCGACACCTACCTGCTCATCCAGCTCTACGACATCACGGCCCGCGAGATGACCGCCTACGGCCTGAAGGACGCGGCGGTCTATTTCGGCATCACGCCGGAATCCGGCGAGGGCCGCACCTACATCGACGGCGCGCAGATCCAGCACGCGTTCCGGTCGAACCGGGAGGAGTTCCTGGCCTACCTGGCAGACGACCTGCGCGAGACGCGGGGCCTGGCCGATGTGCTGCTGCCGACCTATTTTGAGCAGGCCCGCGCCTTCCCGATCCTGCTGCAGGAAGCGGCCCTGCGCGGCACGGCCGGCAAGGTGGACCTGCTTTTCCTCGAGGAGTATTACCATGCCCGGGCCAGCTGCCCCGAGCCGCTGGGCGAGATCGCGACCTTCGAGGGTGGGTTCACCCGCAGTTTTCAGGAAGGTGTTTTCAAGCACGTGCTGCACTTCGACGTGGCGTCGCTTTACCCGAGCCTGCTGCTGCAGATGGGCGAGAACCCGAGGAGTGACACGCTCGGCGTGTTCATCCCGATGCTGCGCCGGTTGCGCGAATACCGCCTGAAATACAAGCAGCTCGCCAAGTCGGCCCCGACGGCGGCGGAGCGCGACGAGGCGCAGGCGCGGCAGGCGACATTCAAGATCCTGATCAATTCCTTCTACGGCTACCTCGGCTTTTCCGGCGCGCGGTTCGGCGACGGCGATCTGGCGGCCAAGGTCACGCGCGGGGGGCGCGAACTGTTGCAGGCGCTGATCGCGGAGTTCCAGCAGCATGGCTGCACGATCCTTGAGGCCGACACGGACGGCATCTATCTTTCAACCGAGCAATATTTCGCCCGACCCGAGGCCCTGCTGGCGAAGGTCGCCCGGATCATGCCGCCCGGCATCGAGCTGGAATACGACGGCACCTACGACGCGATGTTCTGCTACAAGGCCAAGAACTACGCGCTCGCGGCCGGCGGCGAGATAACGTTGCGCGGCTCGGCTCTGCGCTCGCGGGGCATCGAGCCCTTCCTCAAGCGGCTCGGCGACCAGTTGATCGCCTACCTGCTCGGCGTCGCCTCGGCGTCGCCGGTGGCCGAGATCGAGCGCCTGCGCAAGGCGATCGCGGCGCGCGAGCAGCCGGTGGCGGACCTGGCAAAGGCCGAGTCGCTCAGCCAGAATCCCGAGGCCTACCAGCAGTGGGTGGCCGGCGGCGGCAAACCGCGGCGGGCGGCGGCCGAGGTTGCGCTCCAGATGAATCCGCGGCCGCGCATGGGCGAGCGCGTCAGCTATTATATTGGCGCCAAGGCCAAGGGCCAGACCTCCGACTGGCAGCGAGCCCGGCCGCTTGCGGCGCACGATCCCGTCTCCGCGCCCTACGATCCTGTATATTATCTGGGAAAAATTGACGACTGGCTGGAACGTTATGGACGTTTCCTCGGGATTAAGCCACAAGGGGACCAGCAAGAAATGTCTCTCTGATGATCCGCACGCGCATCTGCCTCTACATTCTGCTGCTGACCCCCCTGGCGGTTTACTGGCAGGCCATTTTCCAGGACTACGGCATGCGCGACGACTACTCGCACTTGCGCGAGGCCCGGGAGGAGCCAGGCAAGCTGGTGAAATTCACCGCCTCACACGGCCGTCCGCTGTATGGCGCGCTGCTGGAGACCACTTTTGGCGTGGTGGATGACGTCAACCAGCTCCCGTGGCTGCGCCTGACGACCGTCTCGCTGCTGACCCTGCTGGGCCTGGCCTTGTGGCGGCAACTCTACCAGTCGGGTTGGACGGAGATCGAGGCGGCGGCCATAGGCCTCGGTGTCATCCTGCTGCCCGCGGCGCAGATCACGGCCGGCTGGGCCATCGCCTGGCCGTATGCGCTGGCGGTGCTGCTGTCGGTGGCCGGGTTTTCGGCCATCGAGACGGAATTGGAGCGCGGCGGACTGAAGAGGTTTGTGGCGCTGTTTGGCGGCGTCATGATCTATGCCTTGGCGGCTCTGATTTATCAATCTGACGCCTTGTTTGCCATCGTGCCGATCACCGCTGTGCTGCTTGTCCGCACCGGCCGCGAACCGATGTCCGATGTGAAATGGCTGTCCTACCACCTCGGGGCCCTCGTGGCCGGCCTGGCGGTGTCGTATTTCCTGGTGCAGGGACTCTTCAGCAACGGGGTGTTTCAGGAATCCGCCCGCATGCGGATGGAGCCCGAGCCTTTTTCCAAGATTGTATGGTTCTTTGCGCACCCGGTGCCCAACGCCCTCGCGTTGTTCGCCCTGCGGGACGACTTTGGCACCGGTGCGGTGTTTTTCTGGAGCGCGGCGGTCCTTGTGGCTGCCATCATCATCGCCGGTTTCCGAATGACGGCCAATGCGGCCGAGCCTTTTTGGAAGCGAAAGTGGGTGTGGTGCCTCCTGATCATGCCGGTCGTTGCCCATATGGTTAGCCTGGTGGCGGCGGAGCGCTCCACGGGTTACCGCGTGCTGTTTCCCTTGTCCGGGCTGGTGCTTCTCCTGGCCGTCTATGGCCTGCGCGTCCTGACGACCGCCCGCGGGGTCAAGCCGCTGCCGCATTATCTGGCGCTTGGTGTGCTGGCGGCGGGCGCGGCGTTCCTGGCGCATCGCCAGACCTTCGACTTGATCGCCGAGCCGCAGGGACATGAATGGGACCTGGTCAACAACGCGGTGCTGCGGGGGAACTTTGCCAAGCCCGTGAAGGTTTTCTTCGTCATGCCGGCGATCGAACACCGGAGCACCGAGCGGATCTACGCCGACGAGTTCGGTTCGCTCTCCAGCGACTCCGACTGGGTGCCGCTGGAAATGTTCAAGGCCGCGCTGCACGAGCGTTTTGGTGGCAAGCTTCCGAAAGGCAGCAGCTACACTTTTGCCGCGGGACGCGATCTGCCTGCCGGCCAGACATTCGATCTGGTCATCGACATGCGGAAGCTGAAGCAGCGGATGGCGCCTTAGGTTGCGGTCTTGCCCGCAACGTGGCGCGCAAGCGCGCCACCTGCAGGAGAAAAACAGTCTGGGAGCTCAGGCCGAACTGAGGTCGGTCTTGTTGAGCGGCCAGTGCCGGATGCGTTTGCCGGTGGCGGCGAAGATGGCGTTGGTGATCGCCGGCGGCACGACCGGGTAGGGCGGCTCGCCCAGGCCCGTGGGCGGATTGGCGCTCTGGATGAAATGCACGGCGACCTTCGGCGCGGCGTTGATGCGCAGCATCGGGAAATCATGGAAGTTGCTCTGCACGGCGCGGCCCTCGTCGAAAGTCATCTCCTGCAGCCACACGGCGCCGAGGCCGTCCATCACTGACCCCTCGACCTGGTTTTCCGCGCCGCTGAGGTTGATGATCGGGCCGACGTCGCTGGCGGCGGTCACTTCCTTCACCACCAGCGTGCCGTCGGGCGAGACAGCGACATGCGCGACCATGGCGACGTAGCCCGAGTGGCTGAAATGGAAGGCGACGCCGCGGCCCTCGCCTTTGAGGAGCGGGGAGCCCCAGCCGGATTTCTCGGCAGCGAGGCGGATCACGCCCTTCATGCGGCCCGTATTGTAGGGCGTGCCGCGCTGGCCGGCGCTGGGTCCGACCACCCGGTCCTCACCGAGCAGGTCGAGGCGGAACTGCACGGGATCGCGGCCGGCGGCGTGGGCGAGCTCGTCGATGAAGCCCTGCATGACGAAGGCCAGGCCGTTGCTGCCGGGGGCGCGCATCGGGCCGGTCGGCACCATTGTGGAGATGATCGACTGATCCAGGCGGAAGTTGGGCAGGAAGCGCGCGGGCAACTCGTCCGGGCTCATGCCGGCCGACGAGGCGACCCGCTCGGTGTTCTTGAAGCCGAAGGTCACGAAATGATTGTGCCAGGCGCTGATCTTGCCGGATGCGTCCACCGCGCCCTTGAGGAAATGCCAGCCGCCCGGGCGGTGATAGCAGTCCTGGCGCATGTCGTCCTCGCGGGTCCAAGTGAGCTTCACCGGGGCGCCGTTGGTGCGGAGCGCGATGGCCGCGGCCTCGACCATGTAGTCGTTGGCCAGCCGGCGACCGAAGCCGCCGCCGCCGCGCACGAAGTTGAGCTTCAGATTTTCCTTCGGAATCTTGAGCGTGGTGGCGATTAGGTCCTGCCCGGAGCCGGGTGTCTGCGAGGTCGTCCAGAACTCGATGCCGTCGTCCTTCGCCCACGCCGTGCAGCCCTGCGGCTCGAGCGTGGCATGGTTGAGGAAAGGGTAATGGTAGGCTCCTTCGACCGTTTTGGCGGCGGTCGCGAAAGCCGCGGTGACGTCGCCGTCGTTGCGCAGGTTGGCGCCGGCGCCCTTGGCGAGTTCGGCGGCCTTGGCCGCGTAGCTTTCGCTGGTGTGGCCGGCGCCGCCGCTCTCGTCCCACTCGATATTCAGCAGCTTCTTGGCCGAAAAGGCGGCCCAGGTGGAGCTGGCGACGATGGCCACGCCGGGCTTGAGGCCGTTGATGTTGTCGGTGCCTTCGATGACGAAGCAGTCGAGCACGCCGGGCAGCTTCTTGATGCGCTCGGTGTTGGCGCTGACGACCTTGCCGCCGTAGACGGGGCACTTCTCGTAGGCCGCGTAAACCATGCCTGGCAGCACCTGATCGATGCCGAAGAGCGACTTGCCGGTGACGATGGCGGGATTGTCCACGCCGCCGACACGCGAGCCCATCACGCGGAACTCGCCGTCCTTTTTGAGCCGGACGCTTTTCTCGTCGGGAATGGGCAGGGTGGCGGCTTTGGTCGCCAGCTCGCCGTAGGTGGCGCTGCGGCCGGAGGCGGAATGGATGACCTTGCCCTTTTCGGTGGTGAGCTGGTCGGCGGGCACACCCCAGGTCTGGGCGGCGGCCTCGATGAGCATCACGCGGGCCGTGGCGCCGGCGACGCGCAGGCGCATGTAGTTGTCCGGGGTCGAGCGGCTGCCGCCCGCGAATTGCGGCCCGACGTCCGCGCGCAGACCGGCCTGTTCGATGACGATGGTGTTGAAGTCGGCGTCGAGTTCCTCGGCCACGATCATGGGCAGCGAGGTCTTCACGCCCTGGCCGGTCTCGGGATTCTTCGCAAGAATGGTGATGATGTTCTCCGGCGTGATCCGGATGAAGGGGCTCGGCGTGAACTGTTTCGCGGTATCGTCGAGCAGGTTGGCGGCCTGGGCGAATGCCGTGCCCGGCAGGGCATAGCCGATGGCGAAGCCGCCGCCGGCGAGGGAAGTGACACGGAGAAATTCGCGGCGGGAGAGGGGAAGACGTTTCATGACTTGCCTCCTTTCGCGGCGAGGGCCGCGGCGTCCTTGATGGCGGCGCGGATGCGAACGTAGGTGCCGCAACGGCAGAGGTTGCCGGCCATGGCGGCGTCGATGTCGGCGTCGGTGGGTGTGGGTGTCTGCTTGAGCAGGGCGGCGGCGCTCATGATCTGGCCGGCCTGGCAGTAGCCGCACTGCGGCACGTCGTGGTCACACCAGGCCTGCTGCAGCGGGTGGGCACCGGCGGGGTCGAGGCCTTCGATGGTGGTGACGGGGGTGTTGCCGACGGCCGAGACGGGCAGCTGGCAGGAGCGGACGGGCACGCCGTTAAGGTGGACGGTGCAGGCGCCGCACAGGCCGAGGCCGCAGCCGTATTTGGTGCCGACGAGATTGAGCGTGTCGCGCAGGACCCAGAGCAGCGGTGTGTCGGCGGCGACGTTTACCGGGCGGGACTGCCCGTTTATTTTCAGGGTATAGGCAGGCATAGGGTGGACGTGAGACTGGAAATTTCCGCCGCCGCGTCAAACCCCGGCTCAGCCTGCCCGTAAGATTATGGCCTCAACCCCGGGTGCGTTTCACAACCCAGTCGACGATCGCGGCGTCGTTGTGCTCATTCCGCCAGACGAGGGTGAGGAACTCCGCCGGGTGGATGTCGTGCTTGGCGAAAAAGGCGCGGTCGCCGCCGCAGCTATACATCAGCGAGGCGGGCAGCTCGCCGCGGAGCTTGGCCTTGGTCTTCGGGATGAGGCGCGGCAGCCATTCGATGCCGCGGACGGCATCGGTCTTGGCCGGCAGCGCCGCTCCGTCGACCACCTTGCCGGAGGGTTTGCCGCCCTGGGCATTGAGGAAGTAGTCGCGCCGGACGAGCTCAATGGCGAGCGCACGGTCATAACCGGGTTCGCCGTAGCCATTGTGGTCCTCGGCGTAGTCGTAGATATTCTGCGGCGTGAGGCCGTTGGCCGCGAGGAAGGCCGTCTCGTCGGGGGTGAAGTAGGTCTCTGCCCCGGTCTTGCCGGAGGCGTAAAGCTTCACGGCCTTGTCGTAGAGCGCGCGGAACCGGTCGGCGAAATCGTAGTGCTTCATGAGTGCCGTCAGGAAAGCCCGATGGCGCCCGATTGCAACCCGCGGCCTAGGAGCTGGCGGGGAAGATGAATTCCTGCCGGACGCGCACCGAGACGGGCCGGCCGGCGCGTGTCGGCGCATTGAAGCGCCACCGGTTCAGCGCGCCCACGGCAGCCTGCGCGAGGACGTCATGGGTCGAGCTGACCACGACCGGCATGCGCGGCTGACCGGTTTCGTCGACGTAGAAATCAACCAGCACCGAGCGGGTGGTGGCCGCGGCACCCGGCGAGCGCGGATAGGCCGGCGTCACCGGGTTGACCGGCGCGATCGGCCGGTCGAGTTCCTGGAGGTTGCACACGCGCGTGGTCATGTGCGGCTCGATGCCCATCTGCTTGAGCAACACATCGGGAGTTTCGATCGCTAGCAGGGATATCACCCGACCCGTGGCCTCGAATTCGAACCGCAACTCGGTGCGGACCCCGACCGGCTGGCCGCCCTCGGTGGGGGCGACATAGCGCCATTGCTTGAGCACGCTCACCGCCTCGTCCGCAAAGGCCTTGTGGGTGTAGCCGGTGACCAGCCAGTCCACGAGCTTGCCGTCGGCGTCGATGTTGACGACGACGCGCGCCATGCCCGAGGTGAGGGGAGTCAGGGAAAGGGCGTGGGGGAACCGTGCCTCGACGGTCTGCTCGATGCGCAGCGGGGTGGTCTGGGCGGACAGGGCGGCGGTGAGCGCCGCGAAGAGAACCACGGAAAAACAGGGGCGGTGTTTCATGGCGGGGGGAGGGGCTGACTCGCAGCAGTTTACTCCCGCTGAGACCGAAATCAAAGGGTGAATTTCACCCGGGCCGGATTTTGGGTGCTTACCGCGGCATTCCGGATCGCCCACCCAGCACGATGAACCGCGGCAACGGGCCGAATTGACGCGAGTAAACCAGCAGCCGGACCTGCTCGCCGGATTCGCGCTCGAAGAGGGCGTGCAGCATGTCCTCGCGGGTCAGTTCGGCGACGGGCCGGTCGTCGATGGCGAGGATCTCGATCCCCGTGAAAAGGCCCTGACGCGCCGCCGGCGAGCCGGGCAGAACCACGCCCACGCGCATCCACTCGATCCTCCCGCCGAGCGTGACCTCGGTGTTCGTGACCACCGACAGGCCGAAGTTCAGGAAACCTTTCCGGGTCACGGTGAACTTGGGCAGGGCGTAAAGCTCGCCCTCGGTCATCTCGGCTGTTGCGGCGGTGTCCGGCCGTTTCCGGTTTCCGCCGCCCGATCCGGTTTCTGTGCGGCGCTGTTCGAATTCGTCGTCCGCCGGGGTGATCTCGACGGACCGCGCTGGATTCAGTTTGAAGGGCGCCGGGGCGGCAGCGTCATTCCCGTCCGGTCCCTGGCAGCCGGCCAGGAGCAGCGCACCGGACAGAAGAAGGACCGCTTTCGGCTTCAAGGGGCGCAGGCGCACTGCTCACGGCACCGTGAAATCGATCAGCCGCTTCTGCCGGTCCACCTTGTCGACGACGACCTGCACCTTGTGGCCGAGCTCGAACTTGCGCTTGGACTTGCGGCCGATGAAGGCCGTGCCGGCGCCGTTGAGCACGTAGAAGTCGTCCTTGAGCGAGGACACCGGCACCATGCCGAAGGCCCCGGCCTCGGCGACCTCGATGAAGAAGCCGTGGTTGCGGACATCGGTGATGATGGCGGTAAAGACCTGCTTGTCCTTCTTCCCCGCCTCGCGCTCGAAATATTCCATGAGCTTCAGTTTCTGCGAGTCGCGCTCGGCCTCGGTGCTGTTGATCTCGGTGAGGCTGAGATGCTCGGCGAGGTTGTCGATCTGCGTGATGCGATAGCTGGCGGTCGGCTTGCCCGCGGCCTTGGCGAGGTGCGTGTCGAAGACGCGGTGCACCACGAGGTCGGCGTAGCGGCGGATGGGCGAGGTGAAGTGCGTGTAGTCGGTCTTGTTGAGGCCGTAGTGGCCGTCATGGGTCGCGCGGTAACAGGCCTTGCGCATGCTGCGGAGGAGCTGGGTGCGGAGGATGTAGCCCTGCGGGTGGTCCTTGAGGACGGCGAGCAGCTTCACGACCTCGTCGCGGTTGGTGAGGTCGCCGACCTTGATGCCAAAGGTGCCGAGGAACTGGCGGAACTCGGCGAGCTTCTCCTCGTCGGGATCGTCGTGCACGCGGTAGAGCGAGGGCAGGTGGTTGCTGCGCGTGAGGCGCGCGACGGCCTCGTTGGCGAGGAGCATGTATTCCTCGATGAGCTGGTGGCTCTCGTCGTTGTGGATGAGCTCGATGCGGTCGGCGTAGCCGGCGGCGTCGACGAAGATCTTCGTCTCGGGCATGTCGAGGTCGAGGCTGCCGCCGCGCATGCGCTCGAGGCGGATCTTGTGGCCGATGGACCAGAGCTGGCGGATCCAGGTCTGCAGTTCGGTCAGCTCGTCGTGCGGGAGCTCGCTGAGCGCGCGGCCGGTCGAGCCGGTCTGGTGCGCGGCCGGGAGGGGAAGTTTGCGGATCTTGTTCAGGTCGTCCTCGAACATGAGCGCGAAGGCCTGCTTGTAGGTCAGGCGCTTGCGGCTGCGGATGACGGTGTTAGCGAACTCGGTGCTTTTAAGGCGCCCGTTGGCGGCGAAGGTGAAGAGCGCGGCCTTCGTCACGCGGTCCTGCGCCTCGACGAGCGAACACAGGCCGTTGGAAAGCTTCTCGGGCAGCATCGGCACGACGGTGCCGACGAGGTAGGTGGAGTTGCCGCGATTCTGCGCCTCGCGGTCGAGGGCGGTGCCGGGCTTCACGTAGTGGCTGACGTCGGCGATGTGCACGCCGATGCGGATGTCGCCGTGGTCGAGGTATTCGATCGAAAGTGCGTCGTCGAAGTCCTTGGCGTCGTCCGGGTCGATCGTGAAGGTCGGGATCGCGCGGTAGTCGCGCCGGCCGGCCAGGTCGCCGGGGCCGACGACGGCGGGGAGAGTGGCGGCCTCGCGGACGACTGCCTCGGGGAAGGCGGTGACGAGGTTGTATTTGTGGTAGATGGCGGCCAGCTCGGCGCGGGGCTCGAGGGCGCGGCCGAGTTTCTCGATGATGACCCCGTCGGGGTTCATGTGGCGCTCTTTCCACTCGTTGAGTTTGACGACCACCTTGTCGCCGACCGAGGGCGCCGGCTTCAACGGCGCCTTCACCGGATCCTGCACGATGATGTCGTGGCCGATGCGCGGGTCGTCGGAAGCGACATAAAAATAGGTGCGGCCGCGCTGGAGCGTGCCGGTGAGGGTGGCACTGCCGCGCTCGATGATCTTGATGACCTTGCCGGCCTGTTCGCCGGGCTTGAGGAAATGCGGCCAGTCCCGGTCCTTTGACGAGCGGAGGCGAACGACGACCTTGTCGCCCTGCAGGGCGACGCCGGTGTCCTCGGCGGCGATGAAGATGGCGGGCTTGCGCGGCTCGGTGACCTTGACCTCGGGGAACACCATGGCCGAGCCCTTCTGGCGGAAGTTGATCTTGCCGGTGACGAGGTCGGCCTCGCGCGGCACGCAGAGGCGGTCGCCCTTGATGACGACGAGACGGCCGGACTGGAGCAACTCGGCGACCTGCTGGTTGAACTTGCGGCGGTCCTTGGGATTGAGGCGCCACTCCTTGGCAATGGCGTCGGCGGGGGCCGGGACGTAGTTGCGGCGGTTAAGATGGGCCAAAAGGCGGTCGGAATAACTCATACTGGAATGACACGGGGCCGGCCGGAGTAGCTCCGGCGGATAATGGATGGGCCCGGGATTTTCTAGTGGCACCGTGTGTCAGGGTCCGTAGTGTTGCAACATGCGAATTGCCCACGCAGCCAGCGAACTGTTCCCGTATCTGAAGACCGGCGGTCTGGCGGATGCAGTGGCGGCCCTGACCGGAACCCTCGCGGACCGGGGACACGAGCTGGCGGTCTTCATGCCCGGCTACCGCTCGGTGCTCGACGGTCCGCACGTGGCCGGCCTCCAGCCGAGCCACAAGCTGAAGATCGAGATGGGGGAGCTTTTCCTCGCCGGGGACGTCTACACGCTGGCACTCCGGCCGGGCCTGACGCTCTACCTCGTCTGCCGCGAGGAATACTTTGACCGCAAGCTCCCGTATTGGACCGGCGAGCGGGACTACGACGACAACGACGCGCGTTTTATCTTCTTCCAGAAGGCCGTCGTCGAGTTGCTGCGGCTGACCGACTTCAAGGCCGACATCGTCCACTGCCATGACTGGCAGACCGGCCTGCTGCCGGTTTTCCTGCGCGAGGCCGAGCGGCGGTATAACGTCACCCTGGCGCTCAAGACCGTCTTCACGATCCACAACATCGCCTACCAGGGCGTGTTCCCGCGGAAATCCTACGCGCTGACCAACCTGCCCGAGGAGCTGCTGACAATCGACGGTTTGGAATACTACGACCAGATGTGCATGCTCAAGGCCGGCATCGTCTACGCCGACAAGGTCACGACCGTCAGCGCGCAGTATGCGAAGGAGATCCAGACGCCGGAGTTCGGCAACGGCATGGACGGCGTCATCGGCACGCGGCTCGACGACCTGCACGGCCTGCTCAACGGCATCGACACCGCGGTCTGGAACCCGGCCACCGACAAGAGCCTGCCCGCGCGCTACAGCGCCGATGACCTGGCGGGCAAGGCGAAGTGCCGGTCCAGGCTGATCAAGGAATTCGGCTGGAGTGCGACCTTCAAGGGACCGGTCTTCGGCATGGTGTGCCGTTTCACCCCGGCCAAGGGGCTCGACCTCGTGCTCGGGGCGAAGGAATTTTTCGCCAGGGAGAACTGCCGGCTCGTCGTGCTCGGCAGCGGCGAGAAGAAATACGAGGGGCTGCTGCATGATTTCGCCGCCGCCTATCCGGCCAAGGTCGGCCTGTGTGTCCGCCATGACGAGGCCATGAGCCACCTCGTGGAGGCCGGGTCGGATTTCTTCCTGATGCCGTCGCTGTTCGAGCCCTGCGGCCTGAACCAGATGTATAGCCAGGCCTACGGCACCGTGCCGCTGGTGAGCAACGTCGGCGGGCTGGTCGACACGGTGACCGACATTGATGCCCATCCGGAGACCGGCACGGGCATCATGTTTGCGCCGAAGCAGGAGGAATTCGACGCCGGGCTGAAGCGTGCGCTGGCGCTGTTCGCCGACAAGGCGCGTTACGCCGCCGCCCAGCGCCGCGCCATGCAGAAGGATTTCTCGTGGACGCAGGCCGTGGCGGCCTATGAGCAGCTTTACACCGAGGCGCTGTGAGGTCCCCCGTCGCGCGGGTCCGGCGGGCGGATTGATGCGTCCAGTGCCGCTGTTGCCGCGTTTATCATAGGCATGGCTTCCAATGCGCTCAGTTCTGGTCCTGGTGCGACCATCGTCTGGTTCCGGCACGATCTGCGCCTGCAGGACAACCCGGCGCTCGCGGCGGCGTTGAAGAATGGCGGCGCGATCCTGCCAGTCTACATCCTGGACGGGGCCGGCGAGGGTGACTGGCCGGCTGGCGGGGCCTCCCGTTGGTGGCTGCACCATTCGCTCGCCAGCCTGGATGCGGCGCTGCGTGAGCGCGGCTCGCGGTTGCTGCTGGCGAAGGGCGAGAGCGGGGCGGTGCTGCGATCACTGGTGAAGAAAGCCGGGGCGGGCGCGGTCTATTGGAACCGGCGCTACGAGCCGGCCATCATCGCGCGCGACAAGGTGCTGAAGGCAGACCTGCTGGCGGAGGAAGTGGACGCCAGGAGCTTCAACGCCTCGCTGCTCTTCGAGCCGCACACGGTGCAGAACAAGTCAGGCGGGCCGTTCCAGGTTTTCACGCCGTTCTGGCGGCATTGCCTGACGTTGCCGGTCGATGAACCGGTGAAGCTGCCGCGCGGGGATTTTCCGGTCCCGGCGGCCTGGCCGGCTTCGCCTGGCCTGGCTGAACTCGAACTGCTGCCGGCGATCAAGTGGGATGCGGGGCTGGCGGCGGCCTGGGTGCCGGGGGAAGCGGCGGCAATGAAACGCCTCAAGCAGTTCACGACCGGCGCGATGGCGGACTATGCCGACCGACGGAACCTGCCGGATGTGGACGGCACCTCGGCGCTGTCGCCGTATCTCCATTTCGGCGAGATCGGCCCGCGGCAGATCTGGGCGGCGGTGCGGGCACTATCGAAGGACAGCGGGGTGTTCCCCGCCAACCGCGGCGGGCAGGTGTTTTTGAGCGAGGTGGGGTGGAGGGAGTTTGCCTACCACCTGCTGTTTCATTTTCCCCAGACACCCCGCGAACCATTGCGCAAGGAGTTCGCGGCCTTCCCGTGGCAGAAGAATCCAAGGCAGCTGCTCGCCTGGCAGAAGGGGCGGACGGGTTACCCGATCGTCGACGCCGGCCTGCGGCAGCTGTGGACGACCGGCTGGATGCACAATCGCGTGCGCATGATCGTGGCGTCGTTCCTGGTAAAACACCTGCGCCTCTCCTGGGAGGAGGGGGCGGCGTGGTTCTGGGACACGCTCGTCGATGCCGACCTCGCCGCCAACACGCTCGGCTGGCAGTGGACGGCCGGCTGCGGGGCGGACGCGGCGCCGTATTTCCGGATCTTCAACCCGTTCCTGCAGGGCGCGAAGTTCGACCCCGAGGGCAACTATGTGCGCCGCTGGGTGCCCGAACTAGCCAAGCTGCCGGCGGAGTTCATCCATTTGCCGTGGGAGGCGCCGCTGCATGTGCTCGCTGAGGCCGGCGTGAATCTGGGAAACGATTATCCGCAACCCATGGTGGATCATGGAGAAGCGCGGGAAGCGGCCCTGGCGGCCTTGAAAAGCATCCGCGTCAGCCGGCCCTGAAGAAATCTGAAATCGGGGCTTTTCAAACGGGGTCCGAAAAGTATGGTGGGCCGCTTATATGCAGAGAACATTCGTTATTTTTAAGCCGGACTGCATGGCCCAGCGCCATGTCGGCAACGTGCTGAACCGCTTCGAGAGCGCCGGCTTTACCGTCGTGGGCTGCAAGATGATGCGCCTGACGCCCGCCAAGCTGCGCGAGCACTACGCCCATGTGGCCGACAAGCCCTTTTACCCGGAGATCGAGGCCTTCATGAGCTCGCGCCCGGTCATCGCGATGGCCCTCGAGGGCGAGAATATCGTCCAGAAGGTGCGCGATCTGCTCGGACCCACGGACTCCCGCAAGGCGGCCAAGGGCACGATCCGCGGCGATTTCGGCACCGAGATGATGAAGAACGTAGTCCATGCCTCCGACAGCGACGAGAACGCCCAGGGCGAGCTGAAGCGCTTCTTCGAGCCCGCGGAGCTGTTCAACGTCTGATCTTTTGCGCGCTTGACGACGGGCCGTCCGGTGCGCTTTTTGTTCTTTCGGTTTTCCGCCCTCATCGTCTAACGGTTAGGACAGTTGATTCTCATTCAATAAATCGGAGTTCGATTCTCCGTGAGGGCACCACTCTAGAAAAAACGCGCATCGCAAGATGCGCGTTTTTTATTGGCCGGAATGGCAGTGCGGACAGCTCACATCCGGCACATAGCGCGGGTCGGCCTGCTCGGCGGCTGTCAGCGGCATCTGGCAGGCGAAACACATGACCGAGTCGGTTTCGCGCAGGGCCGGGTCGACGCCGACACGTTTGTCGAAGACGAAGCACTCGCCCTCGTAATGCGCGCCGCCGCACTCCTCGAAATATTTCAGGATGCCGCCGTCGAGCTGGTGCACATTCTTGAAGCCGGCCTGTTCCATGAACGGCCCGGCCTTCTCGCAGCGGATGCCGCCGGTGCAGAACATGACGATGGGCTGTTCCTTCAGGGCCGGTGGCAGCTTTGCCACGGCGGCGGGGAAGTCCCGGAAGTTCTCGATGCCGGTGCGCACGGCGCCGCGGAAGGTGCCGAGGCGGATCTCGTAGTCGTTGCGGGTGTCGAGCAGCGTGATGGGCCGGCCCTCGTCGAGCCATTGCTTCAGGGTGCGCGCGGGCAGTTTGGCGGTCGGCCGGCGGGCCGGGTCGATCCCGGGCACCCCGAAGGCGATGATCTCCTTCTTGATCTTCACCAGCATCCGGTTGAACGGCTGTTCGGCGCTTTCGCTTTCCTTTGGTGCCAGGTCGGCGAGGCCCGGCACGGCGCGGAGGGCGGCCAACAGAAGGTCGGTCGATTCGCGCGTCCCGGCGACGAACAAGTTGATACCCTCCGGACTGAGCAGGATCGTGCCACGCAGCCCAGCGCCCTGGGCGAGCGTCCGCAGCCGGTCCTTCAGCTCCGGGAGGTTATCCAGCGGGGTGAATTTATAGACCGAGAGGTTGATGAATGACGGCATGCGCGGTTTGCAGCGCCAGCATTCATACCGGCCGGTTGATTTAATCCATCCGTAATTGCCGCTCGTGCGCGCCAGGCTGCACTGAAAATTTCAGCCAGCAACAGACGCGGTTTTGATTTTTCCATCGGCTTCGCGGATTTAATTCATACTGTCAGATTTCAAATCTGTCCGGGCTTGAAACCACGCCACCTAAGGTGCGTCACGCCCGCAGGACCGGCCACTCCGGCCGGTCCACCGCTTACCCCTCAAGCACTGCTCACCCCATGAAACTCACCTCCCGCCGCCTCGTCGGTGTCGTGTCCGCGTCCCTTGTCCTGCTGGCCTCGGCCGCCACGGCGCAGATCGGCACCCGGTTCCCCTCTGAAAAGAAAATCGTGCCCGACCCCGTCACCGGGGTGCCGGTTACCTTCCTTACCAGCACGCCTGGCGGTGACTCGAAGATCTACCAGACGCACCACCAGTGGACGTCCGACGGCAAGTGGCTGGTTTTCCGCTCCAACCGCGTCCGTGGCGAGGCCATGGCGGTCAACGAGGCGACCGGCGTGATGGTGCAGGTCACCGAGGGCGGCTATTCCGGCATGCTGTGCCTGGCCGACAATTCGATGAACCTGTATTTCCTGCGCATCCCGATGGAGCGCCCGGCCCCGCCGATGCAGGGCGGCGAGCCTTCCGTGCCGCCGCCGCCGCGCGCGGCCGATGCGATCGCGACCCCGGCCGGGGCGCCGCAGCGTCCGGGTGGCGGGTTCGGCGGTCGCGGCCGCCAGACCGGTCCGGCCATGATCGTGCGCGTCGACCTGGCGAAGCTCTTTGCCGACAGCGAGGCGGGCAAACTGCAGCCCAAGGCGGCTTATGAGACGGTCTGCGGCACCATTCCGATGGAGTGGGGCGCGGGCGGCGACATGGCGCTCGATTGCACCGAGGAGTATGCCTATTTCCGCGTCGGCAAGGAAGAGGCCGCCAAGCACCTGCCGGCCGACGTGAAGCCGGCGGAAAATTTCGGCCCGCGCAACATGGGCTCCGGCCCGACTGGCTTGGGCCGCATGAATCTCAAGACCGGCGCGACCAACTTCGTCGTCGCGGTGCCTTTCCAGATCGGCCACGTGCAGACCAATCCGTGGGTCCCGGGCGAGATCGTGTTCTGCTGGGAGACCGGCGGCAAGGCCCCGCAGCGCACCTGGACGGTCATGGGTGACGGCACGGGCCTGCGCCCGCTGTTCCCCGAGGCTCCGTGGGACTGGGTCACGCACGAGGCGATTGTCAGCAAGGACTACGTCGCGGTCGCGATTCTCGCCCACCGTCCGATCAAGATTCCGGGTGCCACGGTCCCGGCCGGCCCAGGCCAGGAAGACGCCTGGGGCCCGTCCGGCACCGGCGAGCACATGGGCGGCATCGCCATGGTGAACCTGCGCACGCGCGACATCCGCATCGCCGGCCAGAACCCGGTCGGCGACCCCGGCCGTTCCGTCTGGCATGTCGGTGGTTCGCCGGACGGCCGCTGGGCCGTCGCCGACGACTTCAAATACCGCCTGTGGCTTTATGACCTGACCAATGGTGAGCGCATCCTGCTCGCCGACCTCGGCAGCAAGACGACGGCGGCGGACCACATCCACCCGACCTTCAGCGCCGACAGCACCCGCGTGCAGGTGCAGACCTCGATGCTTTCCGCGGACGGCCGCGCACTAAACATCGCGGTCATTCCCGTGCCCGAGGCCTGGCTCAAGCGCACCTATCCGACCAAGATCCAGTAAGCTGGCGGAAAACCGATTTAGCAGCGAAGGACCGGCCGCCCTGGCCGGTCTTTCTTCTTTTCAGTAGAAAACATTCCGGTCGAGGCTGCGGTATTGGATGGCCTCGAGCAGGTGGGGTTGGCCGATCTTGTCGGCGCCGGAAAGGTCTGCGATGGTGCGGGCGACCTTGAGGATGCGGTCGTAGGCCCGCGCCGAGAGCGCGAGCTGTTCCATGGCGTGCTGGACCAGATCACCCAGCGTCGCGTCGAGGGCGCAGAATTTCTTGAGCTGGGAGACGGGCATGCGCGCGTTGGCCGTGAGCCTCGTGCCGCGGAAGCGCACCAACTGGGCCTGGCGCGCCTGCTCGATGCGTTCGCGGATGGCGGCCGATGACTCGCCGGCCTTGTCGCTTCGGAGCTCGGTGATGGAGAGCGCCGGGGCCTCGATGTGCAGGTCGATGCGGTCGAGCAGTGGGCCGCTGATGCGTGCGCGGTAGCGCTGTATCTGCGCCGGCGAGCAGCGGCACTCGTGCTTGGCGTCGCCGAGGTAGCCGCAGGGGCAGGGGTTCATGGCCGCCACGAGCATGAAGTGGCAGGGCAGGGTGATCTTCCCGGCACTGCGGG